>ERZ836877.239-NODE-239-length-98040-cov-24.261040_pt1 | contig 98040 bp, 86 predicted proteins | sample MGYA00519469_ERZ836877 | MGnify/ENA primary metagenome ERZ836877 (study PRJEB31850, sample SAMEA3708809) | human gut metagenome | biome: human gut; feature: human-associated habitat; material: faeces | place: China | collected 2014 ...
CAATCTGCCAAATATTGCAGCAAGATTTTTGCGTTAAAAAATGTTTCGCCGCTGGTTTACAGCGGCGAAACTATCAGAGAACTCTGAGAACTCCGAGAACTCGGAGTTCTCGTATGAACTTTAGCGGACGGCGACTTTCGCGGCTACCGAGCCGGCACGGACGATATAGATGCCGGGGGTGAGCGAGATGACGGCTGTTCCGTCGACTACGCGCGAGGCCATAGTAGCGCCTGACGCGGTGTAGACGGCTACGGGCATCGCGAAGGGGGTCGAGACGCGCACGGCTCCTTCGACAGCGACGATTGTCGGGCGCACTGCTTCGACAATGGTGTCGAGGGCGTCGGACGAGTTGAGGGTCACGACGTTGGAGATGTCAGACTCACCGGAGTCCCACATTGCGGTCACACAGTAGCTGTAGACGCGGTCGGGCTCGACATTTGCGTCGTGGTAGGTCGTCACGTCGGGAGCTATGAGCTCGTTGTTGACGCGCTGGCCGTCGCGATAGACGTTGAAGCCTTTGAGGACGATCTTGTTTGTGGTGGCGCCTTCGGGAGCATAGACGATGTCGTCGAGCAGGAGGGCGAACTTGCCGTTGGAGCGGTGGACGATAGCGAAGTAGAGGGCGCCTTTGGGAAGTTTGAACCTGAATTCGGTCCAGTTGTTGGTCACATTTACTTCGAGGCCCTGTTCGAGCAGGATGAAGTCGTCGACATCGTCGGAAGTCGTCGAATAATAGACGTCGAAGGTTTCGGGCACGCGCTGGCTTGTGGCGGCGTTGGCCATGAACGAGATTGTCTGAGCTTTTCCGCAGAGGCGCGGCGAGATGAGCCAGTCGTTGCTGTCGACTTCGGGACTTCCGCCCGAATTGGCCTGGAAGGCGGCGAGCAACTGTTCGCCCGATACGGCATACCACGAGAATATGTTGGCCTGAGCAGGGTCGATGACCTGCCATGCCATGGGCTGGCCGACGTTCTCGTAGGTGCACGGGCCGAGGAAAGTGGCCGGGATGCTCGTCTTGCAGCCGTCGAGGTCGACGGTTTTCCAGTCGCCGATATTGTCGATGATGAACGGACGGTAGCTGTCGAAATCTTCGGTGACGGTGTTGGCGGGGTTGTCGTCGGGGTCGGGAGCTTTCCATGTCAGGGTGACACCGTTACCTCCCGATGCCGAAAGGTTTTCGGGAGCGGGATAAGAGGGCTTGATGATTTCCACGATGACCTCGCCGGAGGTATTGTTCGACTTATTGAGGTCGCTTTCGAATTCGATGCGGGCGCTATAGACGCTATTGACGGGATCGGTCACTTCGGGAATGTCGGTGATGTCGATCGGGGCTTCATCGCCCGGTTCGAGGGTGCAGCCCTTGGTCGTGGCCACATCCTTGCCGTTGCGCATGAGCACTACTGAGAAGTCGCTGCTGCCGACAGATTTCGTTCCGTCGTTGCGGACGTTGAGAGTGAAGCGGGCGCGCGAGCCGACATTAGCTTTGACGGGGCCCGAGAATCCGCGCACCGTAAGGTCAGCGTCTTTGGCGTCGGTAATCGAGAAATTGTCGATCAGAATCGGGCAGACATTATCGGCTGTAGCCGAGCCTACGAACGAAATCTGGATATACTTCGAGTTTTTGAATTTATCGAGCGACAGCTCATAACGGATCCACTTGTTGCGGCCGGAGGCAGAGAGGTCGAAAGTCTTGAGCGTTTCGGGCAGCTTGTCTTCGTCGATAACGTCAAGCTTAAACGAAGCAGCCTCGTCGGTGCAGTAATACCAGAAGGCGAGTGTCGGCTTGTCGGTTCCTGCGAGGGTCACGCGCGGCCCGGTGGCACGCCAGGGGATGTTGGCGGTATACGCCATATAGCCGAAGCTGTAGGCGTCGCCGTCGGGGGCGTCGATACCAGTTGACGGAGCACCGAACGCATCCCAAAGGCCGTCCCAGTTGTCGTTGTCGACGACGCGCTCTGAGCTCCAGAGCTGTTCATATTTTCCGTTGGCAAACGATTCATAGACGGGCAGTTTGTCGGCGGGGCCGTAGTAGCAGTGGCGGGCAGCGTTGCCCTGATAGCCGGCGGGGCCTTTGGCGTTGCGCGAGGCGACGGTGACCGATATGAGATCCTGCTTCGTATAGAACTCGTCGGGAATCTGGAAATCGCAGCTGAGGCCCGAATAGTTTTCCTTTACCATCGATGCGTCGTTGCTCATAGCGGTGAAGTCGAGGTCGTAGGTGCAGTTTTCGGGGTCGGGGAATCCGCCGTTGACGCCCGATGTGGGGGGCTCCCAAGTGGCATGGATGAGGCCGGGGGTGTTTGCGTCTTCCCACACGCGGAGATTGCGCGGAAAACCGGGGAGATCCAGACCGCGGTAGCCTTCGACACTGGCGGGTTCGCCCTCGCCGTTGGCATTGACGGCGGCCAGAGTGTAGGAATGCTTTCCTTCGGCAGCCTCTGACTTGTCGTCATAGCTGAAATCAGCGCCGTCAGCGACGCCCGTTTTCACTGTTGCCACCATGAGGCCGTCGCGGTAGACATTGACAGCGGTAAGGTTGGCCTTCGAGCCGTCGAGAGCAAGAGCGGGGAGCTTGCCGGTCAGTCTGACGCCATCTTTCATACCTTCGGCAACGAGACCGGTCAGAGCCTTAGGAGCATTGGCGGCCAGGCCGGAGATCTTGACGTCTTTGATCCAGAGTTCACGGCCTGAGTCGCTCGTGACATGGATTCCGAAATAATAGAGACCGTCGGCCGAGGGGGTGAAACGTCCTTCGAGAAGCACGCCGGTGCTCGAGACTGTCACTATTGTCTTAGCCACGACAGTTGTCGAGAACGAAGCGGCATTGTCGGGATTCGTACCGGCGAGAACCTCTACGGTCTCGGGGTTAGAATGGCAGTCGGCCGTTGCCGTGAATGAGTATGGCGCATCGGCCTTAAGACTGAAGGGGCCTACACAGAGATAGTCGTCGGCGGCTTTCGAGCCGGCAGTGTAGGCGGCACTCTGGCGCTGTGGGGTTGTGCGCGTGTCGACCCACCATGTGTTGCCGTCTCTGTTGTTGTCGATGACAGGATATTCGTTAAATAGGTCGGCAGTATCGAACGTGTTGAAGTGGGGCAGTTCGAAGTAACGGCCGGCGAAGAACTTACGCGAGGTCTTGACAGGGCCTGTGATTGCTCCGGCAACGGGAGTAATCTCATACCAGTATTGCGTTTTGGCTTCTTTGGTCAGATTGTCGACAGCGGAAGTCTCCTGAGTTGTGGCTACGGCAACGTCGCCGGGCTGACGGACAACCTTATAGGTGACGGCGTCGGTGTTACCGCCGTATTCACCCGAAGCGGGTTCCCATTCGACGGTCACACTGAGGTCGGCGACGTCGGTGTTGACGTCGAGCGGAATCACGGGAGTGTCGGGGCCGATGAAGGCGCTGACGGTGACGGGGAGCGATTCGGCGTCAGCGACGGCGGCCGAAACCATCAGGTCGGTCATTCCGGCGGCAGGAACCGTAACCTTAACATCCTTCACTTCAGCGCCCGGAGCGGCGGTGCCGCTGGCGAGGGTAGCCGACGAAGTCTTGATGTAATATGTGAGGTCGCCCGAGAGATCGCCGCCCTTGATGTCTTTCGAGGGCATCGTGAAGTTCAGCGAAGCCTGAAGGGTAGTGCCGACGGGAGACATCCTGACATTTGACGGCGCTTCGGGAGTGCTGGCAGATACCTGCTTGTCCTGCTTGAAATAGATGGTCGTGAAAGTCACGTATGAATCATCTCCGGCGGGCTGATAGGAACTGTAGCCGGCATTGTAAACCAACGACATGGACCCGTCGGATTTGTTGATTTTAACGATATATCCGGCGCCATAATTGTCGTTGAGCGAGAAATAGATATAATCCGAGCCCCAGACCATGTCGGCCGATTCAGATCCTTTTAAACCGGGATTCGAGAGATAAAGATCTTCTTCGTAATCCGGATCGTAGACAGCCGGGAAAGTCAGGGAAGCTTTCTCCGTCATAGTTCCTGTCGACTTGTCGATAGAATAGAGCTTTCCGTCGTAACCGATACCGTAGAGCGTGCCGTCGCCGTCACAGGTCAGCGCACGCAGGTTGCGGTCGAGAGCGGCAACCTCGGTCGGAACAAACATAACGCTTTCAGTGAGTTCGGCCGCGGTAATATACATCAGTTTTGCCGGTGATGTCTTCTCGACCGTAACACTATTTTCGACAAAGCATCCGTAGATGCGGTCGGAAGTCGGGTCGTAGCAGAGATCGACGGCGCGGGTGTAGGGAGACGTAAAGGTATAGCTCATTGTGCCGCGCACGAGCTCCCAGGTGTCGGCATTATAGACCGCATAAGTAATCTGCGAGTTCTTACTGTCATAACTCATCGACAGAATGTTTCCTTTGAAGTAACAACCCGATAAAGCCGCTATCGACACCGTCGACTTTTTCACATGGCTACCTTTCGAGTCGATGGCAAACGGTCCGGTGTAGGAACTCGTAATACCGTAATCACTCTTATAGGCATTTATGCCGTAGAGCTGACTGTCGCCCTCCTTGACGGCGACACGTTGCTGCGGAGGCGCTTTCCTTTCGACAGCGGGACGCGCCTTGCGCTGTGCGCGACGTTGCGGCGCACCGGGTTGCGACTCAGCGGCGATGGCCCACGAAGCCACGCCGACAAGAAGAGCCGATGCGATGAGAGTAATCCATTTTTTCATAAGCGATAGAAATTGTGATTAATAAATTGTGTTCCCGCGCTAAGGTATGACAAAAGAAGCGAGTTTTGGTTGATTTAACAACAATTAACTAAAAACGCAAAACCGAATAGCTACATTTGCCACCGTAAACCAATCAAACACGGGAAACACAAATACACCGCAAATGAGACCGAACCACCACTATCTTCCGGCAGCGCTGCTGACAGCGGCATTGCTGACGACGACAGGCGCCGCAGGGCGCACGAGCTATGTCATGCCCGTCGGGACGAAGAACGTCAGCGGCACCTCTCTGCTCGAGGGGCCTCAGAAACGCGCCGTCGGCGCCGGCCAACAGCGTCTGGGCGAGAACAGTCCTCTGAAACCTCCCTTCTGCGAGACATTCGACGATTTCTCTCCCAATCAGGAGATCCACGACGAATTCGCACGGCTGTTCCAGATCATCGACAACAACAACGACACGCGCAAGTGGGGCCTCTACAACTATACCGGCGACCGCTTCTACGGCCGCTGCGCCTATATGCTCTACCCCTTCGAGGGGCAGGCCGACGACTACCTGATTCCGCGCGCCGTCAAACTTGAGAAAGGGAAATACTATCTGGTCAGCGTATATGCCGGCACGTATCTCGACACCGAGGAAGAGTCAGCCCAGACTTTCGAAGTAAAAATGGGCCGGTATAACGATGTCGAAGGGCTCAACCAGGTCGTGATACCGACGACACGCGTCTATACCTCTCGGCTTGAGCGCATCACCGGCTGGTTCACGCCGCGCTACGACGGTCTATATTATATAGGTGTCCACGGCAATTCGCCCGCCTATCAGGATTACTACAACTACCTCTTCGTCGACAACATCGCCATCGAGGCAGCGCGCAGCGGCTCGGAACCTTCGAAGGTGACTGACCTGAAAATGGCCAACGACCCCGACGGAAGCAATAAGGTAACTTTCACCTTCACCGCCCCCACCGTCGACATCGCCGGCAACAAGCTCGGTTCGCTGACAGAGATAAACGTTACGCGCGACGGCAAAGAACTGACAACCCTGACCTCAGGCGTTGCTCCCGGCAAGGAGCTGACTTTCAGCGACACACCGCTCAAAGAAGGAATATACGAATATACCATCACAGCGAAAAACAGCGCCGGAGAAGGTGAACCGCTGACAGTCAACCGCTACGCCGGCATCCAGCGTCCCGAAGCTCCGCGCTTCATCGAGGCCCGCGAGGTCGAAGGCAACAAGGTTTACCTGAAATGGGAACCGGCCTCCACCGACATCAACGGAATGCCCATAAATCCGTCGAAGCTGACCTATAACCTCTTCGACGTCACCAACGGTTTCGAAGACCCCATTGTCGAATACGACGCCGTCACCGAAGGCACTTTCGACGCATCGATGAAAGGGCAGCAGCAAACTTTCTGCCTCTATACCCTCAACGCCGTTCTCGACAGAAAAGAGAGCGCCTTCACCGTCTCACCGATGATCAACGTCGGCACCCCCTTCGAACTGCCCTACCACCACACTTTCACGATGGACGACTACGACCGCTATCCAATGATAACCGACGGCGGAAACGAAGTATTGTGGACTTTCATCGACGACCATGAATCGGATGTCAAATCGCAGGACGGCGACGGCGGCTATCTGGCCATGATGTGTAACAACGCCGGCATCGTATCGAAAATGACCACGGGTAAGATTGCCCTCGGACAGGCCGAGCGGCCGCAGTGGAGCATCTGGACTTACGTCTATCCCGACGACGAAAACCGCCTCGAACTCGGCGCCACCGACATCGCCGACGGGAGCACGACCTCCCTGCGCACGCTGACACTCAGCGAACTCGGCACGGGTTGGCAGCGCATCGTGGTCGACCTCGACGACCTCAAGGGAAAAACCGTTCAGCTGACAGCCAGAGTGAGCGTGGTCTCCCACGGCTACACCCTGTTCGACAATATGGTCGTGGCCGACCAGCCCGCCGTCGACCTCTCCATATCGTCGGTCAAGAGCCCCGCCGCAGCAGCGTCGGGCGACAGCTTCGACGTTGAAGTGACAATCACCAACAACGGATATGACACCTCGGGAGATTTCCGCACAACCCTGAGCAACAACGGTCTTGAGAACGACGCCGCCGACAGCTCGCCGCTGGCCCCGGGGGCAGCTACAACAGTGAAACTCACCGGACGCATGACGGCTCACGCCGACGACGCCGAACGGTTCACGATCGACATCGCCAACGAAAACGACGGCCTCGAAGATGACAACCACCGCGAAATCAGCGTGGCACGTCTGGTATCGACCCTTCCCGCGCCGCGCTCACTGACAGCCACGGAAAACGCCGACGGCACCGTTGAACTGAGCTGGGCAACCCCCGACATGAGTCTCGTTGCCGCCGCCCCGGTGACCGACAGCTTCGAAGACTACGACGACTTCACCTCATCGCCCGGAGACTGGACCACCATCGATGGCGACGGAGGTCTCATCGGCGGTTTCAACAACGCAGATATGCCTGTAGACTTCACGGCTCAGTCATGGTGGGTCATGCCGACCGCCGACTACCGCTTCCTTGACGCCTTCGACGGCGAAAAAGTCATGGCACAGATGTATAACGTCACTCCCGACGGACAGGCCGGAGTCGTCAACGACGACTGGCTCATCACCCCCGCGCTGTATGGCGGCCCGCAGACAATAAGCTTCCATGCCAAAGCCCTGCTCGAAGATGTCGCCGAGTTATTCGAGATATGGACGTCAGAGACAGGCACCGACCGCAAGGACTTCAGACTGTTCGCCGGGCCAATAGAGCACTATGCCGACTGGATGCCGTTCTTCTTCACCGTGCCTGACGGAACACGCCATGTAGCAGTGCGCTGCACCTCAGACTACGCCTTCATGCTCATGATCGACAACTTCACCTATACTCCCGCAAGCGATGCACTCTCGCTTCCGGCGCTGACAGGCTATAATGTATATGTCAACGGCGAACTCGCCTCCACTACAACATCGACATCGGCATCGAGCCGCCGCCTGTTGCCCACCGACACATATAAGGTGACAGCCGTCTACGCCGACGGACGCGAAAGCCACTACGCCCTGGCATCGCTCTCGACCGAAGACTCGATCGGCAGCCCTGTGGCCGACACAACCGACAGCCCGGTCTACTACAATCTTCAGGGACGCCGCATATCCTCGCCCGAGCACGGCGAAGTCTATATCGTAGTCCGCGGCGGCCGCGCCTCGAAGATCCTCTACTGAGTCTTATAACTTTTATAAATCATATAATCCCTGCGGGCAGCTCTGCCTGCAGGGATTATTCTACTCATTCAGCAGATAGTCGAAAACCGGCCTCACAGCTATTTTGTAATCCTCAGTTTCTATACCCTCATAGCTATGGTCGGTTAGAAGAAGAAGATTCTTGCATCCGGTTTTCTTTGCGGCAAGCCTTTACGCCTGCAGAACTTCTGCTTTTTCTTATAGTTCACACACAAAGTAAATATGCATTTCGACATGTAGGGATGCTCCATGGAGCATCCGGCCAATTTAGTTGTCAGCAGTCGCTCTGACGGCTGCACCATGGTGCAGCCCTACATAAAATGCACAAATACTTACTGTTTTATCTATAAGTTCAAGTTCCTCTGCCTGATCTGAAAGTATAGTCTCAAGTATTCTTTTATCCATTATATTTGATTATTTGCCACAAATATAATGAATTAATTTTTCATGACTGCACTATTTTGCAGCTTTTGAAGTTTATGACTGCACTATTTTACAGTTTTAGGCGTTACGGACTGCACTATTTTGCATCTTTTCAGATGGCGAAGAGGTTGCGGAGCAGCCACCAGAGGGCGAGGGCGCCGGCAACTGTGAGGGCGGCCGTGCGCGACAGCAACCGGCGGCGAAGACTCGCGAAGCGGCGCGGCGCAAGCTCTACTGCGCCGTAAAGCAACGCGAGCAAGAGAAACGGAATCAGGGCGGCATTATAGCGCAGGGCCTCGTCTGGATTGCCTGAAAATAGGGCGTGGAAGGCGCGTTGGGTGCCACAGCCGGGACAGCTCAGCCCTGTCAGCATCTTGAACGGACAGCGCGGATAAAGGCCGCTCGACGGCTCGACAAACATATACAAGGCGGTCAGCGCGACAGCAGTTGCCGCGCCGACCGCTATGATAATGCGTCGACGGCTCAAATATTCTGTAGGAACGCTGTTCCTAAAAACAGGAAGAAATAGAGAATCGAACCGATAACCGAAACGCAGGCACTGGCGATAATCCATCCAAGAGCTGTCTTGCTGGCTTTCTGGGCTCCTGCATAGTCGCCCATGTTGTAGCAGCTCGACACCTTCGACGAATAAACGATGGCGATGATGCCGCCGACAATGCAGCACAGAATCGTAACGATAATGCTCAGAGCCATGTAGGTGTTGGGCATCGGGGGCATCGGGGGCATCGGATCGCTCTGGCGGTAGCTGCCGGGAGCATACTGGGGCTGGTTATATTGCATCTGAGGCTGATTATATGGCTGATAGCCCTGATTGGGCTGTTGTTGATATTGCTGCCCCTGATAGGACTGCTGATACTGCGGCTGGCTGCGGGTGCCGTTGTTGATTATTTCGGCAAGCTCGGGCACTGTTGCAGCGGGAGCCCAGTCGGTCATTGACTCGCACCATACGGGCGTGTTGGCATTGACAGGGAGCGATTTGATTTCACTTATCTCAAGCGGGCCGAGCTGGACACCGTTGAGCATTATCCAATATTTCATAGTCTTTGCACTGTTGTTAAAGGTATAGAATCAGAAGTATTTCACCTGTTCTCCGACAATGTCGCTCAGAAGAGCATTGGCCAGACGGCTTGCGCCGATGCGGAACAGCTCGTTGCTGTCGGCCCATTTCTCGCCGAGCACGGTCTTGACGATGGTGTAGTATTTCAGAACCTCTTCGGTAGTAGAGATTCCGCCGGCAGCCTTGAATCCTACGGCGCGGCCGGTCTTTTCGTAGTATTCGCGGATACACTGACACATGACATAGCAGGCGTCGAGCGATGCGCCCGGATATTCTTTTCCGGTCGATGTCTTCAGGAAGTCGGCGCCGCTATAGAGGGCCAGAATCGAGGCATCGCGTATGTTGCGGGCAGTCTTGAGGGCGCCGGTCTCGAGTATGACCTTCATCCGGGCCGAGCGGCATGAATGTTTCATCTCGTCGAGGTCATCGCAGACGCTCTCGTAGTCGCCATCGAAGAAGTCGCCGACATTGAGCACAACATCAATCTCGTCGGCACCGGCTTCGACAGCCAGACCGATTTCAGCCACCTTGACCTCGATAAAGCTCTGAGAGGTCGGGAAAGCTCCGGCCACAGCGGCAACTCCGACCGACGAGACGTCGAGCGTAGTGCGCACGACAGGCACGAAGTTGGGATAGACACAGATAGCAGCCACCGGAGGCAGGTCGCCGTAGTCTTCTTCGAAAGAGTTTACGCGCTCGGTAAACTTCGCCACGCTCTGCTGCGAGTCGGTTGTCTTCAGCGTCGTGAGGTCGATAGAGTTGAAAATCTTCTTGTAGACATCGGCATTGCGGTTTTCCTCGAGATGATCGGCGAGGATAGCGGCAACGGCGTCGGCCACTGCGGCATCGTCGGTTATGACGTTGCTGGCGGCAATCGTATCGGTATATTTGTCTGCCATAATTATATGATATTTACTTGTTTAGCTTTGGATTAAGGCGATGACGCAAGGCGTCGCGCCGCGATTTTTTCTCGAAATTGGCCTCGACAGCTTCAGTGAGATCTATTCCTTCCTGATTGGCGATGGCCACGACAACCCATAGCAGATCGGCCAGCTCGTCGGCCAGAAGGTCGGCGCTCTCGCCCGGCTTGAAGCTCTGGTCGCCATGCTTGCGGGCCATTATGCGCGCGACCTCGCCGGTCTCTTCGGCGAGGATGGCCGTGTTCGTCAGCGGCGAGAAATAGCGAACTCCTGTTGTCGTTATCCAGCCGTCGACAGCTTTCTGGAGCCCTCGGAGCGTTATGTCGGGTTTCACTTCCATTGGTCTGAATCTATAACAATCGTAACAGGGCCGTCGTTTACAAGAGCCACCTTCATGTCGGCTCCGAACCGGCCACGGGCCGTAGGGCGCCCCGTCAGGCGTTCGAGCTCGCCGCAAAAAAGCTCGTAGAGCGGTTCTGCCTCTTCGCGCGGAGCTGCCTCGATATAGCTCGGACGGTTTCCGCGCTGCGTCTGGGCCAGCAGAGTGAACTGGCTGACGGCGAGCACAGAACCGCCGACATCGACAAGACTGCGGTTCATGACGCCCGACTCATCGGCGAAAATTCGCAACGCCGCTGTTTTGGCCGCCAGACGCCTGGCGGAGTCGGCACTGTCGCCACGGCGCACGCCGACGAGCACCATCAGTCCCGGCCCGTCGACACGGCCCACACAATCACCGCCGACACTGACACTCGCCGCGCTTACCCTCTGAATAACGATACGCATCTTTCAGGTCTCTTATTAACTTTCCGACAAAGTAACGAAAAAAACGCCGTTTCAGCAAGTAACTGCTAATATTTATATGAGTTATAAATTTTATAAGATTTCTAAAATAACGGCAACGACTGACTTTAGTTTTTTCGCTATCTTTGCGGCAAAATTAAGAACCATGATGAACCTCGAAATATCTCACTCTGTCGGCAAGCGCAGCCGCAAGCTTTGGGTGTCGTCGCGCGACTACTTTTTCATTATACTCGGAACTCTGCTCTATTCGGTGTCGTTCTGCGGTTTCATTCTGCCTAACAAGGTGGTTATCGGAGGCGTGACCGGTCTGGGCACTCTCGTCTATTTCACCACCGGAATTCCTGTGGCCATCTCGCAGTATGCCATAAACCTCGTTCTTCTGGCGGTGGCTTTCAAGGTTGTCGGAAAGCAGTTCGTGTTGCGCACGCTTTTCGGAGCGACCTGCCTGAGTCTGTTCATAGGTATTCTTCAACCGGTAATGATGGCGAAATTTCCCGAAGGATTCGTTCCGGGCCAGCCTTTCATGAGCATTACGATAGCCGGCATAATCTCGGGATTCTCGCTGGGTATGATTTTCATACATAACGGATCGACCGGAGGCACCGATATCGTGGCAACGATAGTGTCGCGGAAGACGACGCTCTCGATAGGGCGCACAATGCTGTATGTCGATTTCTGCATTATCTCGTCGAGCTACCTCATATTCCATTCTATCGACACAGTTGTCTATGGTCTGATAATTCTTTTCCTGACTACATTCACCTGCGACCAGATGATCAATTCCAACCGTCAGGCTGTCCAGTTCTTCATTATCTCGAACCACTGGGTAAGAATCGCCGACGCCATCAATCTCAATGTGCGCCGCGGATGCACCGTTATCGACGGTCAGGGATGGTATAGCAAACATGAGGTCAAGATGCTCGTTGTTGTGGCGCGACGTCTCGAATCGGTGACGATTTTCAGAATCATCAAGAGTATCGACCCCCACGCTTTCATAACGCAGAGCCTCGTCACCAGCGCCTACGGCCAGGGCTTCGACGAGCTCAAGCTGAAGCCCAAGAAACCTGAGAACGTCGAAGAGCAGCAGGGCTGATTTCCTATTGTCAACAATATGTTGAAAAGTTGTTGATTCCGATTCAATAACTTTCAATAACTTTATTTGCAAAACTCCGGCGGAGTTTTGTATAATCTGCCTGTATGCCTTTTCCAAAAAAAGTTAGCAAAAGTTTTCAGTGGCTTTTCAACAGGGTTTTCAACCGAATCTGTGTGGCAGTGACGAAAAAAGTTGTTAACTTTGCGCTCTATTAACAGAATGTTGATAACCTGTGCAATCGTCTGAGAGGCAACTTTCAACGATGTTGATAACTTTCGGAAGGCTGTTATCTTCGTTCAATAACTCTGAAAAGCAAGATTTCGGCCGAAAAGTTATCATCGTTATCAACATCCATTATTCTTATTATTGAAAAATTATTTTTTAAAACTTATTTAAAAATAGAAATAATGAATGTTGACAAAGGGTATGTCGAAGCCGATGTCGACCCGCGCCTCGACCTTGTCGAAGAGATAAAGCGGCTGAAGGAAGAGAAAGGGGCCGTTGTCATGGCCCACTACTATCAGCCGGCCGAGATTCAGGATCTGGCCGACTATGTCGGCGACTCTCTGGCTCTGGCGCGCATAGCCGAGACAACGACTGCACGGCTGATCGTTCTCTGCGGAGTCCATTTCATGGGGGAGACGGCAAAGATTCTCAATCCCGAAAAAACGGTTGTCGTTCCCGACCTCAATGCCGGATGCTCGCTGGCCGACAGCTGTCCGGCCGACGAGTTCGCCGTTTTTGTGGCCGCCCATCCCGACCACACCGTCATAAGCTATGTCAACACCTCGGCTGCGGTGAAGGCCGTCAGCGATATGGTTGTCACCAGCGGCAACGCCCGCAAGATTGTCGAGAGCTATCCGGCTGACGAAAAGATCATTTTCGGGCCCGACCGAAATCTCGGCAGTTATATAAATGGTGTGACCGGACGGCAGATGCTGCTCTGGGACGGCGCCTGCCATGTTCACGAGCGCTTCTCGGCCGAGAAGATTCTGAAACTTCGCGAAGAGCATCCTGCGGCGAAGATACTCGTCCATCCCGAGTGTCCGAAGCCGTTGCGGCTGATAGCCGATGTCATCGGTTCTACGGCCGTTCTGCTCGACGCCGCCCGCAACAGTTCCGACAGCGAGTTCATCGTTGCCACCGAGCCGGGCATCCTCCACAAGATGCGTCGTGAATGTCCCTCGAAGACATTCTATGCCGCTCCGGGCGACGATGTCACCTGCGCCTGCAACGAATGCAGCTTCATGAAGCTGACAACCCTGAAAAAGCTCTATCTGAGTCTGCTCTACGAGCAGCCAGCCATCGAGGTCGACGCCGACATAGCCGAACGTGCGCGCCGCCCGATAGTGGCCATGCTCGAGCGCAGCAAATAATAAACCGAAAAAACAGAAAACCCCACATTATAAATATGGATTATAACCACCGCGAGATAGAAAGCCGCTGGCAGCAGCGCTGGCGCGACGACAAGACCTACCACACTGAAATCGATCTGTCGCGTCCGAAATTCTATGTGCTCGATATGTTCCCCTACCCTTCGGGAGCCGGCCTCCACGTAGGTCATCCCTTAGGATATATAGCTTCTGACATCTACAGCCGCTATAAGCGCCTTCAGGGTTTCAACGTTCTTCATCCGATGGGCTACGATGCCTATGGTCTTCCCGCCGAACAATATGCCATCCAGACCGGCCAGCATCCCGAGAAGACGACTTCGCAGAACATTGCCCGCTACCGCAGCCAGCTCGACAAGATAGGCTTCAGCTATGACTGGGACCGCGAGGTGCGCACGTGTGATCCCGCTTTCTATAAGTGGACACAGTGGGCCTTCATCGAGATGTTCAATTCCTATTACGACACAGCCGCCGACAAGGCGATGCCCATAAGCCGCCTTATCGAACATCTTGAGAAAAACGGAACTGAAGGACTCACCGCAGCCTGCGGCGACCCTGATCTGAGCTTCACTGCCGCCGAGTGGGCAGCCATGGACGAGAAAGCGAAGAGTGATGCCCTGATGAACTGGCGTATCGCCTATCTGGGCGACACGATGGTCAACTGGTGTCCGAAACTCGGAACTGTTCTGGCCAACGACGAAGTGAGCGAGGGCCTGTCGGTTCGCGGCGGCTATCCTGTAGAGCAGAAAAAGATGTATCAGTGGTGTCTGCGCGTCAGCGCTTATGCCGGACGTCTGCTCGACGATCTCGAGACTCTCGACTGGAGCGACTCGCTGAAAGAGACACAGCGTAACTGGATTGGCCGCAGCGAAGGTGCCGAGATGCGCTTCAGAGTCGCAGGCAGCGATCTCGACCTCGAAATCTTCACTACGCGCGCCGACACAGTGTTCGGCGTGACCTTCATGGTGCTTGCTCCCGAGAGCGAATATGTCGACAAGGTCACTACTGCTGACCGCCGCGAGGCTGTCGACGCTTATCTCGCCGAAGTCAAGAACAAGACCGAGCGTGAGCGCATGATCGACAAGAAGGTTTCGGGCGTGTTCACAGGTTCATACGCTATTAACCCGCTTACCGGCCGCGAGATTCCGATCTGGGTCAGCGACTATGTTCTCGCCGGCTACGGAACAGGTGCCATCATGGCCGTTCCCGCTCACGACAGCCGCGACTATGCCTTCGCCCGCAAGTTCGATCTTCTCGTTATTCCTCTTATTGAAGGTGCCGACGTCAGCGAGCAGAGTTTCGACGCCAAGAGCGGAAAGATGATAAACAGCGCGAGCGACCGCCTCGATCTCAACGGTCTTGAGGTTAAAGACGCTATCGCCGCCGCCAAGAAATTCATCGAGGCCGAGGGGATAGGAAAGGTGAAGGTCAACTATCGCCTTCGCGACGCTATCTTCAGCCGTCAGCGCTACTGGGGCGAACCTTTCCCGGTCTATTATAAAGACGGTGTGCCTCACACTATGACTCTGGCCGACCTGCCGCTGCTTCTTCCTGAAGTCGACGCCTATTTGCCGACAGAGAGCGGCGAGCCTCCCCTGGGCCGTGCCCGTGACTGGAAGACCGCCGAAGGCTGGCCTATTGAACTTAACACCATGCCCGGCTTCGCCGGTTCGAGCGCCTACTATCTGCGCTATATGGATCCCCATAACAACAACGCTCTGGTTTCACGCGAAGCCGACGAATACTGGCGCAACGTCGACCTTTATATCGGTGGAACTGAACACGCCACAGGCCATCTCATCTATTCGCGTTTCTGGAACAAGTTCCTCTATGATCTCGGCAAGGTTGTCGAGCCTGAGCCTTTCCGCAAGCTTGTCAATCAGGGCATGATACAGGGCCGCACGAGCTTCGTCTACCGCATAAAAGACACCAACACCTTCGTCAGCGAAGAACTGAAGGGGGACTATGACACAACGCCGATACGTGTCGACATAAGTCTCGTCGACAACGACGTGCTCGACACCGACGGTTTCCGCGCCTGGCGTCCCGACTTCCGCGACGCCGAGTTCATTCTCGGAAAAGACGGCAAATACCGCACCGGATGGGCCGTCGAGAAGATGTCGAAATCGATGTTCAACGTTGTCAATCCCGACGATATCGTCGAGCGTTACGGTGCCGACACACTTCGCCTCTACGAGATGTTCCTCGGCCCGCTCGAGCAGAGCAAACCGTGGGACACCAACGGAATCGACGGCGTCCACCGCTTCATGCGCAAGCTCTGGAACCTCTTTTACAAAGGCGACACCTGTCTGGTCGACGACTCAGAGCCTACAGCCGATAACCTACGTTCCATCCATAAGCTCATAAAGAAAGTGACCGCCGACATCGAGGCTTTCAGCTATAACACCTCGGTCAGTGCCTTCATGATATGTGTCAACGAGCTGACGGCCCAGAAATGCCGTTCGCGCAAGGTGCTCGAGCTGCTGCTGATACTGATTGCACCGTTTGCGCCCCATGTTGCCGAAGAGCTCTGGCACTCGGCCATAGGCCACGATTCGACAATCTGCGACGCCCGCTGGCCCGAGCATAACGAGGAATATCTTAAGGAGTCGACCGTGCGCTACGCCGTATCGTTCAACGGAAAAGCCCGCTTCAATATCGACGTTCCTGCCGATCTCGACGCCAAAGCCGTAGAAACTGCCGCCATGTCCGACCCGGCCGCAGCCAAATGGCTCGAAGGCAAGACAGTGCGCAAAGTCATCGTCGTTCCGCGCAAGATCGTCAACATCGTAGTCGGCTGACCTCCCGACAAAAGCCCATACCAACGGCGGCCCCCGGCCGCCGTTGCTGTTTCAATGCGCTGACAATCACACGATTCGGTGTAGGGTCGCGGCATGCCGCGGCCCCGGGTCAATCAGGTATTTTTGTGGGGATAATGGGGATAATGGGAATAATGGGAGAATTGGGAATAATGGGATAACATGGCACAGCGGTATGCACCGCCGGAACGGTTCGCGCCTCACGGCGCCTGGCGCGCCGGATCCCCGACTTTCGAGATAACCGGATTTTTCGATGCGAATCGTGTGAGCACAGGTCGCCCCTTTAGATGAAATTTCTTTTTAATTTGTTACTGCTCTAACCTTTCACTAACTTTGCAGCCCGAATCAATTTAGAAAAGAAATGTCGACTTACACAGAAGACCGCCGCAAGGTAACGACCCGACGCCTCGTCGAGATGAAACAGCGCGGCGAAAAGATAGCCTGTCTGACTGCCTACGACTATTCGATGGCGCGCCTCGTCGACGGGGCCGGCGTCGATCTCATCCTCGTCGGCGATTCGGCCTCGAACGTCATGGCCGGCAATGTAACCACGCTGCCTATAACTCTCGACCAGATGATTTATCACGCCAAGAGTGTGGTGAAAGGTGTTGAGCGCGCCCTGGTTGTCTGCGATATGCCTTTCGGTTCATATCAGGGCAACTCGAAGGAGGCGCTGGCCAATGCTATACGTATAATGAAAGAGAGCCATGCCGAGGCCGTGAAGCTCGAAGGGGGCAGCGAGATTGTCGAGAGCGTCGAGCGTATTCTCTCGGCCGGAATCCCCGTGTGCGGGCACCTCGGCCTCACTCCCCAGTCGATTAATAAATTCGGCAGCTATAATGTCAGAGCCCGCGAAGAGGCCGAAGCGCAGAAGCTCATCGACGACGCCAAGCTGCTCGAAAGCCTCGGATGTTTCGCTGTCGTGCTCGAAAAGATTCCCGCCGATCTGGCGGCGCGTGTCAGCAGTGAGCTGGTGATTCCCACTATAGGCATTGGTGCCGGCGGCGGCTGTGACGGCCAGATTCTCGTTATGCAGGATATGCTCGGAATCAACAAAGGCTTTTCGCCGCGCTTCCTGCGCCGCTATGCCGACCTGTCGACCGTCATCAACGACGCCGTAGCCCATTATGTCGACGACGTCAAGACATCTGATTTTCCCAACGCCTCAGAACAATATTAATTCAATAACCAACACAATCTTACATTGGAAACAGACCCTCTCCCGACCGACGATCCTCTCAGTTGCATCCTGACAATGGCCCTTGGCGCCGCCATCGATCCGGCGCGCATCGTGGCCCTGCTGCTTGCGCTGGCGGCTCTGTTGGTATCGGGATTTATCTCGGGCAGCGAGATAGCTTTTTTCTCACTGCGTCCCGAACAGCTCGATGAGCTTGAAGATGACCGGCGCGGACGACGTGTTGTCAGTCTCGCCACAGCTCCCGAACGGCTTCTGGCAACGATACTGATTGCCAACAACCTCGTCAACGTGTCGATCGTAGTTCTCTGTAACTACGCTTTAGGGCCCGTCTTCGACGGGCTGTCGCCGGTCATGTCGTTTATTGTCCAGTCGGTTATACTTACTTTCCTGATTCTTCTGTTCGGTGAGATTCTGCCCAAGCTCTACGCCAACACCGACGGGCTCAAATGGGCTATGGCGGCCGCTCCGGCGCTCTCGGCGGTCACGCGCCTGTTCTATCCGCTGTCGAGTCTGCTCGTCAGCAGTTCGGGAGTCATCGACCGTATGGTCAAACGCCGCCGCGAAAATCTCACTGCCGACGATCTCAGTCAGGCTCTCGAACTGACCGATGTCAAGGCCAAGGACGATAAGGAACTTCTCGAAGGAATTCTCGAATTCGGTGACACAACAGCTGCCGAAATCATGACACCGCGTGTCGACCTTACCGACATCGACATCTCGTCGACATTCTCCGAGGTCATGAAAACCGTGGTCGAGACAGGCTATGCCCGCATACCGGTCTACGAAGGGTCGCAGGATAATATCCGGGGAATCCTCTATGCCCGCGACCTTCTGCCCCATATCGGAAATGTCGACGACACTTTCGAGTGGCAGAAACTGCTGCGCGCGCCATATTTCGTTCCTGAATCGCGTATGATCGACGACCTGCTTCAGGACTTCCGCGAGCGTCGCATACATATAGCCGTTGTCGTTGACGAATTCGGCGGAACCAGCGGAGTTGTCACTCTCGAGGATGTTCTCGAAGAGATAGTCGGCGACATCAACGACGAATACGACGAAGAATCGCGCACCTGGCAGCGTCTGGCCGACAACTCATTCATCTTCGAGGGACGCACGCTGCTGACCGACTTTTTCCGGGTCACCGACCTCGACGAAGACGACTACAAAGAGGTGGCCGAAGACTGCGAGACCGTTGCCGGAATGTTGCTTGCCATAAAAGGGGACTTCCCGAAAGAAAAAGAGCCGATGGTCTACGGCCGCTGCCGGTTCCTTGTGCTCGACATCGAGAACCACCGCATAACGAGTGTGCGCGTCAGTGTGATGCCTCCCGAGGAAGTCTCATGAAAGCGTTGTTGCTGTCAGCGTTGGCTCTGGTTGTTCTTCTGAACTCCTGCGATAGCGGCGGCCGCCCCGTGCCGCGTCCCGAAGGCTATCCGCGGATAGCTCTCTATGAGGCTGTCTACCGCAACGACAGCATCGGCCCTGTCATCTTCGAGTCGAACGCCGGAACCGCTGTGACCGAGCGCCGTCAGGGCGCCGACGGCACGGGATGGCTGACGCTCGCCTATCCTCGCTATGGCGCGATTCTCTATCTGACCGCGTCGCCCGCGACCGCCTCGACTCTCGGCGGTATTATTGACAACCGTCTCGAAAGGATATCGCTCAATATCGGTGGTGCCACAACCGAACTGACCGAACTGACGGGCAAAGGCGGATGGCACGGACGTGTCACGCTCACTCCCTCAGGCTCGGCAACTCCCCTTCAGATACTCGCCACTTCTCCGCGCGGCGACTGCGTTGTCAGCGGAGCGCTTTTCCTCGAAGGAGCGGCTACAGCCACTTCTCCCGACTCGCTGGCACCCGCTCTCGAAGCCGTCCGCGACGACCTTATCCACGCTGTCAATGCCCTCAGATGACAATCGACAGCATTGATATAGTTCCATCTGCCCGCGCCGGAGACCGCCGCCGCGCCGAACGAGAGGCCGTCGGTGAGCTACTGCGCCGTAACGGCCTCGGGACGCTGACCCACGACGGACAAGGAGCCCCTCACCTCGACGGAATGTTCATCTCTGTCAGCCATTCGCGCGAAAAAGCTGTCATTGCCTTCAGCTCCGACAGTCCCCTCGGTGTCGACACTGAACCGGCGTCGTCGCGCATATCCCGCATAATAGAGCGGGTTCTGACTGAGCGCGAGAGGCAGATGCCGCTTGACCCCCATGTGCGCTGGATGGTTAAGGAGGCTGTTTTCAAAGCCGCTGCCATCGATGGCCTTACCATTGCCGAGATTACCGTCTGTCCCGACGGCATGGCTGAAGCCCGTGGCCGCAACTTCATCTGGCGCCTCGCCGCTCCCGACATCGTCGTCGCCTTTCCCGACCGCTGCCATTGATAGGCGTTGTCCCGACCGCAGAATGGTATCTGATGGCCGTTTTACCACAAAAAAGGAAAATAAAATGCCACAAAAAAGGAAAATGAAATGCCACAAAAAAGGAAAATGAAATGCCACAAAAAAGGAAAATAAATTTGCTTAATATGGAATTTGTGGTTAATTTTGCCCTCATAAATTCATTGATATGAGCTATCTTAAAAGAATTTCCGATAACGTTCTTGCAGAAAGGCTTGAGGCCTTTGGAGCTGTCCTTATAGAGGGGCCGAAATGGTGTGGAAAAACCACAACGGCCGAACAGCAGGCCGCGAGTGTCATAAGGCTTCAGGACCCCGATATGAGCAGCGAGTATGTTGCTACGGCAGAATCGAAACCGTCGCTTCTTTTGATGGGAGATACCCCGCGGCTAATCGATGAATGGCAGGATATTCCCGTATTATGGGATGCAGTGCGGACAATGGTAGATAAAAGAAATTCGGTCGGGCAGTTTATTCTGACGGGATCCAACGCCGTCAGAAAAGATAAAATCAAACATACCGGCACGGGTCGTATAAGCCGAATTAAAATGCTGCCGATGAGTTTGTATGAGTCGATGGAATCGAATGGTAAGATTTCATTGTCGGCACTATTCGATAATCCGAATCTCGACATCGACGGGATTCAATCAGATATGACTATAGAAGATCTGATATTTGCCGCCTGTCGCGGGGGATGGCCGGCCAGTCTGAATATACGGTCGAGAAATGCCCGGCTGCTTATTGCCCGCAACTATGTGGATACGGTCTGTAGTGAGGATATATCACGTATTGACAATATAAGGCGCGATGAATTTCTGACACGTCAGATTTTGAAATCGTATTCCCGAAATATATCGACCTTGGCTAAAAATTCCTCTATTCTTGAAGATGTTGTCGCTTCGGGAGAAGTCGGATGTACGAAGCCAACTTTTGAAGATTATGTTGATGCGTTGACACGATTGTTCGTAATTGAGAATATTCCGGCGTGGTCACCGGCAATACGGAGCAAGACCGCTATAAGAAGCGGTTTTAAGCGTTCGTTTGTTGATCCGTCGATTGCTGTCGCCACACTGGGATTGTCGCCTGACGCTCTTATGACACAGCTGAAGACTTTCGGATTTATCTTTGAACAGATGTGTATCCGTGATCTAAGGGCCTACACTCCTGATTTCAACAGCCACATCTCGTATTATCGCGACCGATATGGACTTGAGGCCGATCTGGTTCTTCATTTGTCAGACGGCAGATATGCGCTCATAGAATGTAAGTTGGGGAGCAAGGAAATCGAATACGGAGCGGAGCATCTCAACGAATTAAAAAATCTGATCACTATTCACAATAAGGAAGAGAAACAGGTGCCGTTGCGTGAGCCCGATCTGATGATCATACTTACCGGCGGAAAGATGGCATATACGCGCCCCGACGGTGTGAAAATCATACCATTGGCATGTTTGAGGAACTAACTTTTGAGTCGTTGGGGTTTTTTCGTAACTTTGCGGAATGATTGAAGTCAGAGATATTGTCAAGAGCTACGACAAGCTTCGCGTTCTCGACGGCGTCAGCCTCGACATCGGGCGCGGCGAAATCGTTGCCGTGACCGGGCCCAGCGGTGCCGGAAAGACGACTCTGCTTCAGATCGTGGGGTCGCTCGAGCGCGCCGACAGCGGGTCGGTCAGCTACGAGGGCACCCGTCTCGAAACGCTCGGCGAGAAGGCGCTGGCGCGTTTCCGCAATGTCAATATCGGCTTCATCTTCCAGTTCCATCAGCTGCTGCCGGAGTTCACGCTGCTCGAGAATGTCGAGATGCCGGCTCTCATCGGCGGACGCAGTCGTGCAGAGGCGCGGCGCCGTGCCATGGAGCTGATAGAATATCTCGGACTCGGCGACCGGACGACCCACAAGCCGTCGCAGCTCAGCGGCGGCGAGCGTCAGCGGGCTGCCGTGGCGCGTGCGCTGGTCAACAATCCGCGTGTAGTGCTCGCCGACGAGCCTACAGGCAGTCTCGACAGCCGTAACCGCGCCGAGCTCCACCGCCTTTTCTTCGATCTGCGCCGCGACATGGGCCACACTTTCGTCATCGTCACCCACGATGAGAATCTCGCCGCCGACGCCGACCGCATCATCCGTCTCACCGACGGACATATCGCTCCGACGCCATGAGACTGACAGCGCTGACATCCCTGCTGCTGCTGTTCGCGGCTACAGCCTGCGACAGTTCCGACGGCACCGACGCCACACTGACGCCGCCGCGGCTCGACATTGTGACCTTCGAGGGGAACACCGACGACGGGCGCGCCCGTCTGGCTCTTGTAGGGCCTGACGACAACGGCACTACGCTGCTGACAGCCTCGCGTGCGCTCGACACCGCCGCCGTCGATCCGGGCGACCGTATCCTCGCCTATTATACGCCGGAAGAGCCCGACATCAGGCTGGCCGACTATGCTCCGGTCAATACGCTGAAGCTGCGTGTGGCCTCTCGCGAAGTGCTCGACACCCTGAGCAATGCTCCGGTATATGTTATAGCCGTATGGCGCACCGGAACATGGATAAACCTGCGCTCGCGGCTCCCCTACACTCCGGAAATACGCACCTGGGCGCTCGTCGTCGACGAGCAGACTGCCGAAGGGCCGGTGGCACGGGCGCGCATCGTCCACCGTCTTCCCGACGGGGTCGACCCTGAACGATGTTACGAGTTCAACAACTACACGTCGTTCGACATCTCGGCCCTCTGGAAGCGCGCCGGCGTCGAAGAGCTGCGTATCGGCGTCGACAACTCGAACCTCACCTCCGAAACAGAATTCATTTTCAGAAAACAACAATAAAAAACACTATCAAAATGGAAAACAAGCCTAAACAGAATGAGATAAAGATCGAACTCACCCCCGAAGTGGCAAACGGCCACTATAGCAACCTCGCCGTTGTCAGCCACTCGCCCAACGAGTTCTTCATCGACTTCATCGCCGTCGCTCCCAATATGCCCCAGGCCAAGGTTCAGAGCCGTATCATTATGACTCCCGAGAATGTAAAGAATCTCGCCGCAGCTCTGGTCGACAACGTCAAGAAGTATGAAGCCACCTTCGGCCCCATCGAGCACAAGCAGCCGCGCAAGGCCGCCGGTGAAATCCCCAATCCCTTCATCAACGGCGCCAAAGCCTGACCGCGACATGGCTCTGACGATCTATAACACCCTCAAGCGCTTCAAAGAGCCCTTCAAGCCGCTCAATCCCGGGCGCGTCGGCATGTATGTCTGCGGCCCGACCGTCTATGGCGATCCTCATCTGGGCCACACGCGTCCGGCCATAACCTTCGACATCCTCTTCCGCTACCTGACCCATCTGGGCTATAAGGTGCGCTATGTCCGCAACATAACCGACGTCGGACATCTCGAGCACGACGCCGACGAGGGGGAGGACAAGATAGCCAAGAAAGCGCGTCTCGAACAGCTTGAGCCTATGGAGGTTGTGCAGTTCTATCTCAACCGCTACCACCATGCCATGGAGGCGCTGAACGTGCTCCCGCCGTCGATCGAGCCCCACGCTTCGGGCCATATCATCGAGCAGATCGAATATGTGAAGAAGATTCTCGACAGCGGCTATGCCTATGTCAGCAACGGCTCGGTCTATTTCGACGTGCCGAAGTATAACGCCGACCATCACTACGGCAAGCTCTCGGGCCGCAACATCGACGAGCTTCTGGCCACGACGCGCGCCCTCGACGGACAGGAAGAGAAACACAATCCCGCCGACTTCGCCCTCTGGAAGAAGGCCGCTCCCGAGCATATCATGCACTGGCCTTCGCCCTGGAGCGAGGGATTCCCGGGCTGGCATCTCGAATGTTCGACGATGGGCCAGAAATATCTCGGCGAGACCTTCGACATCCACGGCGGCGGAATGGATCTCATGTTCCCCCACCACGAATGCGAGATAGCCCAGTCGGTGGCCCACAACGGCCACGACACCGTGCGCTACTGGATGCACAACAACATGATAACCATCGACGGACGGAAGATGGGCAAGTCGCTCGGCAACTTCATAACTCTTGAACAGTTCTTCAACGGCGATCATCCGCTGCTTGAGCAGCCCTACAGCCCGATGACGATACGATTCTTCATCCTTCAGGCCCATTACCGCGGCACGCTCGACTTCAGCAACGCCGCCCTTCAGGGCGCCGAGAAGGCCCTGAACCGTATGCTCGAAGGCTACCGCCGTCTCAAGGCCCTCAAGCCCGAGGGGAACGACGATCCGGCCCTGCTCGCCGAGATCGAGGATTTCGAAAGACGCGCCGCCGAGGCCATGGACGACGACCTGAACACTCCGATGGTCATCGCCGTGCTCTTCGACGCCCTCCGCCCCGTGAACCGCGCCGCCGACGGTCAGGCTCCGCTCGGCCCGAAGTCCATCGAGGCTCTGACCCGTCTTTTCGACACATATCTGGTCGACATCCTCGGAATCCGCGTCGAGACCGCCTCGGGCGACGGACAGAAGAGCCTCGAACCCTTCGAGAAGGCCGTCGACCTGCTGCTCGAGATGCGCGCCAAGGCCAAGGCCGACAAAGACTGGGCCACCAGTGACCTCATCCGCGACCGTCTCGCCGCTCTCGGCTTCGACGTCAAAGACACCAAGAACGGCTTCGAATGGAGCCTTAAATAAACGGGCGCCGGTGATTCTCGACATCGTCAGGCTCATCGGAGGCCTCGCACTGATTCTCTACGGAGCCAACTGGCTCACCGACGGCGCCTCGGCAATAGCGAGGCGCCTCGGCGTCAGTGACCTCGTGATCGGGCTTACCATAGTGGCGCTCGGCACGTCGACCCCCGAGCTTGTCATCTCGATTCTCGCGGCTGTGGGGGGCAATGCTCCTATGGCTGTCGGTAACGTTGTCGGCAGCAATATCTTCAATGTTTTGGCAATCATCGGAATAGTGGCGATAGTGAAGCCTATTCCGATATGCCGAAGCGTCATGGGCGAGCAGCTGCCGTGGGTGTTGCTGACGGCTGCCATCGTCGTCGCCACAGGTTTCTCGCCATGGCTCGACGGCACTCCGGCAGTGGTCAGCCGTGTCGAAGGCATCATACTGCTTCTGCTGCTGGTTATGTTCATGCGCCGCACCCTGCTGTCGGCGCGCGAAAATCCCGGTTCAGAGGCCGGAGGGAACCTCCGTCAGCGGAAAGTGTGGCTCGCCTGCCTTATGATCGCCGGCGGACTCGGAGCGCTGATATTCGGCGGCGACATCTTCGTCGACGGCGCATCGGCCATAGCCTCTCTTATGGGAGTCAGCGACGCCGTCATCGGGCTGACGATAGTAGCGGCCGGAACCTCGCTGCCCGAGCTGGCGACCTCGGTTGTGGCCGCCCGGAAAGGCTCGCCCGACATGGCTGTCGGCAACGTCATAGGCAGCTGTGTGCTCAATATCGTGCTTATCCTCGGCACCGCTGCCACTATAACTCCGTTGAGTTTCGGAGGCGTCGGCCCGCTCGACATGGCCGTGCTCGGCCTTTCGGCTCTGCTTTTCTGGCTGATGGCCCGCTACGGCGGAACGCGCATAATAACGCGCCTCGAAGGCGTTTTGCTTTTCGCCGTCTATGTCGGTTATATCGCTGTTCTGGTTCTTCAGAACAGCTGATTATCAGACTAATTAGACTAATTGGCCTAATTAGACCAATTTAACAGATTAGCTCGACTGAGAGAATTTTCGTAACTTTGCGGCGATGCCTGACTCTATCGCTAACGACACAATCGGCCCGCTGCCGTGGGCCCGGCCGTTCTCGACGGCCGACGACGCCCCGACGGGCGTCGATGTTGTCGGTGGCGTGACTCATGGCCCCGTCGCCTACACTCAGGGCTTCGCTCCCGAGGCGCGCGCCGTCATTCCGGGAACCGATTCCGGAGTCATGGCTCTGGTGCTCGCAATCTTTCTTCTGGTCGCGCTCAGCATGAGCCGCTGCCGAGGTCTGCTACGTAATTTCGTGCGCGACCTCTGGGATATACGCCGCCGACAGAACGCCGAGGCTTCGGGCCACACGATAGTCGAGACGCGCGCCACCGTGGCCCTGCTGCTGCTGACAGCCTTCTGCGAAGCAGCCGTTGTCGTCGTCAGGCTCGGTGCCTCCGATATGGCCGTCAGTATCGGGCGCGAGTTCGCCCTGATGATCGCCTATATGATTTTTCAGCTCACGGCCTGCAACGTTGTCGGCTACGCATTCACAACCGACGCCGGACGCCGGCAGTGGAACAAGGGATTCATAGCCTCGCAGGCTCTTCTGGGTATCGTATTGACGCCCGTGGCGGCTGCGGCGCTCTTTTTTCCCGAAGACTCCACGATGGTTTTTGTCGTGGCTGCCGCGGCCTATATATCGGCAAGAGTGACCTTTATCGCAAAAGGTTTTAGACTTTTTTACGATAATTTCCTATCGTTGCTTTATTTTATTTTGTACTTTTGCACCCTCGAAATCGCACCCGTCGCGGCGCTGTATCTCATCAGCATAAACATTATCGCATAAAATACTATTCAACAAGCATAAAACCCTAAAGCAGTGAACGTTAAGAAGATTCTGGTTTCGCAGCCCCAACCCTCGCAGAAGTCGCCCTACTTTGATATCGCCGAGAAACACGGAGTGGAAATTGTTTTCCGTCCATTCATCAAGGTCGAGGGACTGACGGCAAAGGAATTCCGCCAGCAGAAAATCAATATCTCGGATTTTTCAGCCATAATATTCACTGCGCGCACGGCCATCGACCACTTTTTCCGTCTTTGCGAAGAGATGCGCGTGACTATCCCCGAGACTCAGAAATATTTCTGCACGACCGAGGCCATAGCCCTCTATCTTCAGAAATATATCGTCTATCGCAAGCGCAAGATTTTCTTCTCGCCGACCGGGCGTCTGGCCGACCTCATGCCGTCGATTCAGAAACACGCCAAGGAGCGCTATCTCTTCGCCGTCAGCGATGTCCACAAAGATGACACGACCATTCTCGACAAGGCGTCGATCGACTATCGCAAGGCTGTCATGTACCGCACCGTCAGCAACGACTTCGCTCCCGACGAGCCTTTCGACTACGATATGCTGATCTTTTTCAGCCCTGCCGGAATCGACTCGCTTAAGAAAAACTTCCCCGACTTCTCGCAGGGCGACATCCGGCTGGCAGCTTTCGGAGCCACAACGGCCAAAGCCGTCACCGACGCCGGCCTGAAGCTCGATCTTCACGCTCCCACCCCCGAATTTCCGTCGATGACCGCCGCCCTCGACAGCTATCTCTCGCAGCAGAAATAGCCCCTAAGCGCCTATGAAAGGGCTTCGACTCTATAAGAAAGAGAAACTCTGTTCGCCGACAGCCATCGACGCCCTGTTCGCGCGCAGCGGAGGTGCCTCGGCCGCTCTGAGCTATCCGCTGAGAGCCGTGTGGCGCCGGCGTGAAGAGCGTCGGGCCGAGTGCCCCCAGTTTGTTGTAGTTGTGCCTAAGAAGCGCGTTCGCCACGCCGTTGACCGCGTAGCGCTCAGGCGCCGTATCCGCGAAGCCTACCGCCTGAACCGCGCTCTGCTCGAAGGGGCGGGGCGCGTCGACGTAGCTTTCGTGTGGGTCGGCGAGACAACGGGGCGCTACAGCTCGATCGAGCGCGCAATGCAGCGCCTTCTGAGGCGCGTCAATCCGCCGGCCGATGAAAGCGCTCAGTAAAATCGTGCGCTCGGCAGCCATTCTGCCAATCCGCTTCTATCAGCTCTGTATCTCGCCTCTGACACCGCCGTCGTGCCGCTTCGTGCCGACCTGCAGCCAATATGCCGTCGAGGCTATCCGGCGCCACGGCGTAGTCCGCGGAGGCTGGCTGGCCATTAAGCGCCTTCTGCGCTGCCACCCCTGGGGCGGAAGCGGTTACGACCCCGTGCCATGACACCCATCACCGACGTCCACACCCACCGCCGCACTCCCGCGCCGGGCCGAATCGTCAATATCGACCTCTCCGGGCCGTTCGCTCCGTTGCTTCCCTGCCAGACCTACAGCGCCGGAATCCATCCCTGGCACGCCGACCGCGCCGACATGTTCGGCGAGGTAGAGCGGCTCGCCGCCTGCCCGGCGGTTGTGGCCATCGGAGAGACCGGGCTCGACAAGCGCCGCGGGCCTTCGCTCGATATTCAGATTCCGCTGTTCCGGCGTCATATAGAGCTGGCCGAGGCTGTCGGAAAACCGCTGATTGTCCACTGTGTCGGCGCCTGGCAGGAGCTTCTCGCCCTGCCGCGGCCGCGAGTGATGACGATTATCCACGGATTCCGCGGAAAACCGGAGCTCGCGCGCCAGCTGACCGCCGCCGGATTCTTTCTCTCTCTCGGCGCCCGCTATAATCCGGCATCGGAGCGGTTCGCGCTGTTCAGGGAGTCGGACATGTCCGACCTGTCTGACTTGTCTGACGAATCTGATTTCAGTTAAATTGCGTTAAATAGAGCGGTGCCGGGTAATGACCCGCTCGCTTTCGCGTACCTATAAAAGAGGTTTTAGCCTTATGGTAGCTGCGATAATGAAAATTTGTTGTTAACTTTGCAGCTTGAAATATAACGCAACAATGACAAATCGACTTCCCCTATATATGCTCGCGACGTTGCTGGCGGCCATGGGCTTCGCCGGATGCAACTCCGAAAAAGAAGACATCGCAACAGTCAGCTACAGCTCGGTGGCCGTAGAGGGCTTTTCGCTCGCGGCCGACGACAGCGTTCTGGCCAACCTCGATTCGGTGTTCTTCACTATCGACCTGAACAATGCGCTGATTTTCAATGCCGACTCGCTCCCTGTGGGCACCGATGTGTCGAAGCTCGTCGTCAAGGTCAACACTACTTCGGTCGGGGGTGTCGAGCTGATTGTTCCGCGTCCAGGAATGACCGACTCGGTCTATAATTATCTGGCCAACCAGCACGACAGCATCGACTTCAGCCACGGCCCCGTCACCCTGCGCATAACCAGTCAGGACCGCATGCTGACACGCGACTACCGCGTCAGTGTCAACGTCCATCTCACCCAGCCCGACTCGCTGAGCTGGAACCTTGCGCAGCAGTCTCCGCTACCGACAACGCTGACGGCTCCGACTGCCGCCCGCGCCGTTGAGTTCGGCGGAAAAACCGTTGTCGTCACCGCCGATGCCGCCGGAAACGCCTGCGTGGCCACTGCCGACAGTCCCTCGAACAGATGGACGACCGCCGCCGCCACACTCCCCGCCGGAGCCGACGTCATGAGCCTTGCGGCCGGAGCCGACGCCCTCTATATGACTACAGCCTCGGGCGAACTCTACACCGCCGCCGATGCCGCCGGCCCGTGGACGCCGACCGGCGCCATGATGAACACCGTCTATGGCGTTGCAGGTTCGAAAGTGCTCGGCGCGCGTCTCGATGGCGAAACATGGAATCTCGTCACCTACCCCGCCTCGACCGTAACCGAAGCTCCCGCGCGATTCCCGGTAAGCGAGACGTCGCAGCTGCTCGTCTACACGACCTCGTGGAGCGACCGCCCCACCGCCATCATGGCCGGCGGACGCACTGCCGACGGCGGAATGACGGGCGACACCTGGGCCTGGGACGGCGAGCGCTGGGCCTGTATCAACAATGCCCAGAACCGTCTTCCGGCCTGTCTCGGCCCCGCGCTTGTGCCTTATTTCGCATATAAGACATCGACGAACTGGCACGTCAGCCGCGAATCTGTCATCCTCGCCATCGGCGGCCAGCTCGGACTCGGCCTTCAGGCCCGCACGGTCTACATATCGTGGGACCGCGGCATAACATGGCTCAGAGCACCACAGTCGATGCAACTTCCCGCCGACATGCCCATAGGAAGCTCCCAGTCGGCTATCGTGGCCGACACGAAGATCAGCCGCGCCGAGCGTCCGGTGACCCAGTGGGATTGCCCCTATATCTATCTCATCGGCGGATTTACTCACGACGGAAAAGTCTTCCCCGACATCCGGCGCGCCGTTATCAACCGTCTGAGCTTCAAGCCGCTCTATTGAAATGACGATTCTGCGAAAACTCTGCTGCCTCGCTCTGGCCGCGACGATTTCCATCGCCGCCTGGGCCGCTACGGCTCAGGGCGACGTGGAAAGCTATAAGTTCGACATCGGAGCCTCGCTGGGCATGAGCGGCTATCTCGGCGACGCCAATTCGTCGAATATGTTCGCGCAGCCCGGTTTTGCCGGAACAGCCTCGTTCCGCTATCTTGCCGGCTCGCGTTTCGCCGTGCGCGCTATGCTGACGGCTGCCTCGCTCTCGGGCAACTCGGCCAAATATTCCAATGTTTTTCCCGACAATGCCGTGTTCGACTTCAAGGGAATGGTCTACGACCTCGAGGCCCGCGCCGAATTCAACTTCTTCCCCTACGGCATCGGCGAGACCTACAAGCGGCTGCGCCGCTGGACCCCCTACCTCGCCATCGGTCTCGGCGGAGCTGTGACCTCGTGTGGCGGAACAACCGGTTTCGGGCTGACGCTCCCCATGGCTGTCGGGTTCAAGTTCAAAGTGAAACCCCGGTTCAACCTCTTCGCCGAGTTCGCCATGGTGAAGATGTTCACCGACAAGGCCGACGCTATCGTCGACCCTTACCAGATAAAAAGTTCATTCTTCAAGAATACCGACTGGTATTCGGCGCTGACAGTGGGCTTCTCGTTTGAGTTCGGCCCGCGCTGCACCGTCTGCCACCGTATCGACTAACGCCCATGCCAAAACCCGCCTTAACCCTCGATCCCTGCCGCATTCCCGCCCATATCGCCGTCATCATGGACGGCAACGGACGCTGGGCCAAAGCGCGCGGCCTCGACCGCAGCGAAGGTCACGCCGAAGGCGTCAACACTGTCCACCGCATAACGCAGCGCGCCTCCGACATTGGCGTGAAATGGCTTACGCTCTACACCTTCTCCACCGAGAACTGGCGGCGTCCGCAGGCCGAAGTCGACGCACTGATGACCCTCATAGGCTATGCCATCGAGCGCGAGACCCCGGGACTGCTTGACAACAATGTCAGGCTGCGTGTCATAGGCGACTTCGGCCGTATGCCCGAAGCTGCGCGCCGCAGCCTTCAGGGCTGTATGGACGCCACCGCCGCCTGCACGGGACTGAACCTCGTTCTCGCCATCAGCTATTCGGCCCGGTGGGAGATAGCCGAAGCCGCCCGAACTCTGGCGCGCCGCGCGGCCGAAGGGAAGCTCGACCCCGAGGCAATAACCGAGCAGACCGTGGCCGACGCCCTGACGACGGCCGGAATGCCCGACCCCGACCTGTTAATACGCACCGGCGGCGACCGCCGGCTCAGCAACTACCTGCTCTGGCAGGCAGCATACTCAGAGATTGTCGTCACCGACACATTCTGGCCCGACTTCACCGCCGACGAATTCTGCGACGCCATCGCCGACTTCCAGCAGCGCGAACGCCGCTTCGGAATGACCTCCGAACAAATCGTTTCATCACATTGACCTGACCCCTTATGTCCTCAAGAATATTCCGTCTGATAGCCGTTTCGTTATTCCTCGCCGTAGCCGCGTCCGGCGCGTCGGCCCAGACCGCCGCCGACACTCTGACAAACCCCATAGTGAATTTCAGCGGGCTGCCGCGTACCTACGAGATCGCCGGAATCAATATCGAAGGCGCTCCGAACTACGACGACTATCTCATTCTGGGCTACTCGGCCCTGAAAGTCGGCGAACGCATCGCAATCCCCGGCCCCGAGATCAATGCCGCCGCACGCCGCCTCTGGCGTCAGGCCCTATTCTCGAAAGTGTCGATAACCGTCGACAAGACCGCCGGCGACAAGGCATGGCTGACGATTCATCTGCGCCAGCAACCGCGTATCAGCGAGATAAACTACCACGGTGCCAGAAAAGGGGAGATAAAAGACCTCGACGAGCGCCTCAAGCTCATGAAGGGCAACCACATCACGCCAAACATCGTCGACCGCACGAAGCAGATCATCAAGAAATACTACAACGAGAAAGGATTCGGCAACGCCACAGTGCAGATTCAGCAGCACGAAGACCTCAGCCATCCCAACGAGATGATCGTCGACATCAACATCAACCGCCACGACAAGGTCAAAGTCCACAAAATCTATATCGAGGGCAACGAGGTCATGAGCGACAACGCCATTCAGCGCGCCATGAAGAAGACCAACGAGAAAGGCAAGCTGCTCAACCTCTTCAAGCAGAAGAAATTCGTCGAAAGCGACTACCACGACGACCTCAACCGCATCATCGAGAAATATAACGAGAAAGGCTACCGCGACGCCCGCATCGTCAGCGACTCGGTTGTGCCCTACGATGACAAGAATGTCGACGTCCACATCCGTGTAGACGAAGGCAAACGATATTATATCAACAATATAACATGGGTGGGCAATACGCTCTATCCCTCGACGGCCCTCGACGAGATTCTCGGAATAGCCAAGGGGGACGTCTACAACCAGAAGCTGCTCGAAAAGCGCATCAACCAGGACGAAGACGCTATCGCCAACTACTACATGGACCGCGGGTATCTCTTCTATCACCTCCAGCCCGTCGAGCGCAATATCGTCGGCGACTCGATCGACCTCGAGATGAGAATCTCCGAAGGCCCGCAAGCGCGGATCAACAACGTGGTCATCAACGGTAACGACCGCCTCTACGAAAAGGTTATCCGCCGCGAGCTGCGCGTGCGCCCCGGCGAGCTCTTCTCGAAGAGCGACCTCATGCGCTCCTACCGCGAGATAGCCCAGAGCGGCCACTTCAACCCCGAGACCATCAACCCGCGTCCCGAGCCCAACGAAGAGAACGGAACCGTCGACATCATCTTCGACCTCGAATCGAAGGCCAACGACCAGCTCGAACTCTCGCTCGGCTGGGGACAGACAGGTATCATCGGTAAGGTCGGAGTGAAGTTCACCAACTTCTCTATAAAGAACCTCTTCTATCCGAGCACCTACAAGGGAATCATACCGCAGGGCGAAGGCCAGACACTGTCGATTTCGGCACAGACCAACGCCCGATACTATCAGGCCTACTCGATATCGTTCGTCGACCCCTGGTTCGGCGGCAAGCGTCCCAACCAGTTCAGCTTCAGCGCCTACTACAGCCGTCAGACCGATGTCAACTCGTCGTTCTACAACAACAACTGGCAGAACCCCTACTACTATTCAGGCTCAGGTCTCGGAATGGTCAACCCCTACACCCAGGACTATTACCAGAACTCCTACGAAAACGCCTACGACCCCAACAAATACCTCCAGATGCTCGCCGTCACCGTCGGTCTCGGAAAGCGTCTGTCGTGGCCCGACGACTGGTTCACCTTCCAGGCCTCGCTGACCTACAACTGGTATAACCTGAAGAACTGGGATCATCTCTACTATATGCAGAACGGAACGTCGAACGCTCTGGTGCTGAACCTCAACCTGTCGCGCAACTCTATCGACAACCCGATGTTTACCCGCAGCGGCTCGCTCTTCTCTGTCGACCTCTCGCTGACCCCTCCGGCAAGCCTCTTCGGTAAGAAAGACTGGGCACGCCTGGCCGCCGAGAACACCACCGAGAGCAAGAAGCAGATGTACCGCTGGATAGAATACTGGAAACTGCGCTTCAAGTCGCGCACCTACACCCCGCTGATCAATCCCGACGGACAATATACGCTCGTGCTGATGACCCGCGCCGACTTCGGTCTTCTCGGCAGCTACAACAAGCATCTCAAATCGCCCTTCGAGACCTTCTATGTCGGCGGTGACGGAATGTCGGGCTACACTACCTACACCACCGAGAACATCGCTCTGCGCGGCTACGACAACGGCGCCCTGACCCCCTACAACGCCGAGGGCTACGCCTACACCCGCCTCGGCGTCGAGCTTCACTTCCCGTTCCTGCTTCAGGGAACGACGACAATCTACGGCATCGCCTTCGCCGAGGGCGGTAACGCATGGACGTCGGTAGGAAAGGTCGATCCATTCTCGCTCAAGCGCAGCGCCGGCTTCGGTGTGCGTGTGATTCTGCCGATGGTCGGAATGATGGGTATCGACTGGGCCTACGGTTTCGACAAAGTGCGCGGCGAGCGCGGCGGAAGCCACTTCCACTTCGTGCTCGGCCAGGAATTTTAAACCTTTGGCGTCCCCGATTGTCATTTATATAGTATAATCAACCAAAACACAACCGACTATGAAAAGAATAATCCTCGCTTTGGTCGTCGCTCTCGGCACTTTCGCCGCCGCTCAGGCCCAGAAGTTCGCCCTCGTCGACATGGAATACATTCTCCAGAACATCCCCTCCTACGAAATGGCCAACGAGCAGCTCAACCAGGCGTCGCAGCGCTGGCAGAAAGAGGTCGAGAACATCTCGCGCGAAGCCGAGACAATGTATAAGAACTATCAGGCCGACATGGTTTTCCTCACCGACGAACAGAAGAAGACCCGCGAGGCCGAGATCGTGGCCAAGGAGAAAGAGGCCGTCGAACTGCGCAACAAATATTTCGGCCAGGACGGCGAACTCGCCAAGAAGCGCGTCAGCCTCATGAAGCCTATTCAGGAAGACATCTACAACGCCATAAAGAAACTCGCCGAAGAGCGCGGCTATCAGGCCATATTCGACCGCGCCGGCTCGAGCGACATAATCTTCGCCTCGCCGCGTATCGACGTCAGCAACGAGGTTCTCGAGAAGTTAGGTTATTCAAACTAAAATAACTATCTTTGCGGCATAATACCACCGAAAATAATAAACCGAAATAAAACGATGATCAAGAAATTATTGCTCGCAATCGCCCTGCTCCTTCCCGTCAGTGCGTTTGCCCAGAAGTTCGGCGTTGTCAACGCCGACGAAGTCATGCAGTCACTTCCCGCTTTCACCGAGATGAAGACCAAGCTCGAAGCCGCCTCGAAGACCTACGAGGATGAGTTCGGCAAACTTCAGGCCGAATTCGAGAAGAAATATACCGAGCTTCAGGGAATGGACGACAAGACTCCCGCAGCGATCAAAGACCGCCGCGTTCAGGAACTTCAGGAGCTCGACCAGAAGATCCAGCAGTTCCGCCAGACGGCCCAGCAGGATCTCCAGCGCCAGCAGCAGCAGCTCATGCAGCCTATCGAGGCTCAGGTCATGCAGGCTCTCAAGACCGTAGGCGACGAGGGCGGCTATACCTTCATCTTCGAAGGCAACGTGCCCGTCTATACCGGCACTTCTGTCGAGAACGTCACCGCCAAGGTCAAGACGCTGCTCGGCATCAAATAAAAAGAATTGTTAATAGTTGTATTCATAAAGATATCATAAGCTCGCATGGGGGCGCCGTGAGGCGCTCCCATGTTATTTACCGGCAGTCTTATAAATCTTATAAAATTTATAAATCTTATAAGATTTCGCTATCTTTGCCGACGTGAAAAACCGCCTCGGAATACCGTCCCTTACCGCTGCTGTCATCCTTGCCGTAGTGCTGCTTAACATAGTGGTTTTCTACTATACGCCGCTCTATGGCGACGATCTGACCTATAAGAGCTTTTTCGAGGGCCCGTCGACGCGCTGGACAGAGCCTCTCGGCTGGCTGCGCTGGCTATGGATGCACTGGAACAGCATCAACGGGCGTCTGGGCAATTTCGTCATCATTCCGCTTCTCGCGCTTCCTCAGGGGCTGCGTGCTGTTGTCGCCGCAGGCTTTTTAGGACTGTTTTTCTGGGCTCCCTCCCGACTGGTGGCGCGTTTCACCGGCCGACGCGCTCAGGTGGCCACGATGGCCATGACGGCGCTGCTTGTCGTCGGTATGCCCTGGTATGATTCGATGTGTCTCTTTATCGGCCAGACGAACTATGTCTGGGCAGGCGCCTTCGTCATCATGGCCCTGTTGCTGCTGATGCGCCGCCGCCCGGTGCGCTATCGTCTGGCGGCCGCCCTTTTCTGCGCCGTGGCGGGCGCTTTCCACGAGGCGGCGGGACTTCCGGTTGCCGTCGGTCTTGTCGTCTACAACGTTCTGAACCGCAGTCGGCCGACCGATCGGCTCCTGACAGCCTTTTTCATAGCCGGAGCGCTCTTCGCCACTCTTGCCCCCGGAATCATAGCCCGCGCCGGCAATCCGCGCGAGCCCGACGCTTCGCCGCTTATGATAGCGCTGACGTCGGACTGGGCGGTCATTCTGATGCTTGGCGCGGCCGCTCTGACGCGTCAGAGCGGACTGCGCCTGCGCCGCAGTCCGCTGCTTATCCTATTCGTCGCAGCCGTCGTCAGCGGCGTTATAAGCGTTCTGAGCACGTATGAAGGTCGTTCGGGTATGTTTGCCCAGCTGTTCGCCCTGACGTTCCTGACGGCCTTCTACGGGGCCCGTTTGAGGCTGCCGCAGTGGGGCCGGCGCATTATCATAGCCGCAGGGATCGTTTTGCCGCTTGTCGTCGAGGGCGCGACAGCTCTGGAGTGCCGGCGTCTGTGGCCCGCCCACCAGCGTCTTCTCGAACTTTATCTGGCCAGTCCCGACGGCAGCTTCGTTTTCGAGGAAGCGGCCGAGCCGTCGCCGGTTGCCATGCTGCGCCCCTATCCGGCGCCACCGCTCTACGACGAAGCTCTCATTCCCCCTCTGGAGCATCTCTACGGCAAGCCGCCGCGCATAATCCTGAAACCCTGTCGGTAGCCTCAGCTCTTGTAGCGGTCGAGACCCGAGGCGAGGCGGGCGCGCATCATGGCGCGCAGCTCGGGTGGCGACATGACTTCGATGTCGGGAGTGTGGCTCATCAGTTCGTCAACGAGGTCGCCGGTCAGCTTGAGGTGGTAGGTGAACACCGAGAAACTGTCGTGAACCATCTCCTGCTGGCTCGGATGGAGCGGGAGTGCCCTGAGATACTTGGCCTTGCGCGGTTCGGCGCGCAGGCGCACTTCGGCCGTACGCCCTTCGTCGAATATGATTCCGAAGGAGTCGCGGGTATAGTCGGCGGGACTGAAGTCGGCCGGCATCTCGAACGGCTCTGAGTCGACATTGGCCTCGGTCATGCGGTCGAGGGCGTAGGTCTTTATCTTGCGGTCGGCGACATTTCGGCCTGTGACATACCAGCGCTGACGGAAAATCTTGAGGAAGTAGGGTTCGATGACGATTCCGGGCGTCGGCTTCGAACGGGTGAAGGGATGGTAGGTGAAGCGCAGGCGCATCGAGCTCCGCATGGCTTCCATGGCGGTGTCGAGGAAGTTGCGGGCCGACGGCACATTCTCGACGAAAATGCGGTCGGCGATGTCGCGGGCGCCGTTGAGCACACCGCTCATGGCGGCCGAGTTGAGCAGCCAGTCGGTTATGCTGTCGCTGCGCGGGCCTATAGGCTCTACGGAATATTCGAACGTTACCGGGTTGTAGGCGAGGTTGAGCTGGAAGATTTCCTCGATTGCGTGGCGGTAGTTGTAGAATGTCCGGCGCGACATCGGCTCGCCGTTCGAGAACTGGCTGAGCTGCCATTTCTCGTTGAGCATGGCGCGCGTCATCGAGCCGTGGCGGCGGATTGTGTCGACGATCCAGACGTAGCGTGAGAATATGTCTTTAGGCATTGTCGGTTACAGGTTTCGGGGCGGGTGAGAGATAGAGTCCGCCGACGGTGAAGAGGGCGTTGAAGAGAAGGAGTTCGAAACTCGTCTGGTAGCCCCAGAGAGCATCGAGGGCGCGGGCGAGGGCCCACGACAGCAGCGGGGCGGCGATAGCCACCAGAGGCACCGCCGAGTCGCGCACACTGCGGCGCGAGGTCAGACCGAACACGAACAGTCCGAGAATCGGGCCGTAGGTGTAGGAGGCGAGGGTATAGACGGCGCTGATGGCGTCCTGATCGCTGAGGTGATAGAAAACTATTATGACGAGAGCCATGGAGGCGGCCATGGCGGCGTGGACACGTCGGCGGCGCGCTGTCGAGCCGAGGATGTCGACGCTGAACGATGTCGTCAGCGACGTCAGAGCCGATCCTGCGGCCGACCAGGCCGCGGCGGCGAGGCCGATAATGAAGAGCACGCCGACGGGCGCCGGCATCGATTCGTGGCAGGCCACCATCGAGAACAGCTCGTCGCTCTTAGCGGGCATCTCAAGGCCGGGAGTGGCTTCGACGAAGAGCATCATGACGGTTCCGAGAATCAGGAACAGGGCAATGACGAAGAACTGCATTACGCCGCTGACGATCATGTTCTTGCGCGATGAGCGGCTGTCGCGGCAGGCGAGGTTGCGCTGCATCATGTCCTGATCGAGGCCGTTCATGGCGATAGCCATGAAGATTCCGGCCACGAACTGCTTCCAGAAATACTGGCCCGAGCGCGGGTCGTCGAAGAAGAATATGCGCGAGGTAGGGTGGGAGGTCACCCGGTCGGCGAGGTCGGCGGCGCCGAGACCTGTCAGGCGTGCCGTGAAGACTATGCACAGAACTACGCTCAGAATCATGCACAGGCTTTTGAGGACGTCGGTCCAGATGACCGACTTGACGCCTCCGCGGGCTGTGAACGCCCAGACTATGGCCACCGAAACCGCAACGTTCAGCTCGAACGGCAGTCCTAACGGAGCGAAGACGAGGGCCTGAAGCACGGCGCACACAACGAGGAACCTCACCGATGCGCCCAGAATCTTGCTGACGAAGAAAAACCATGCGCCGGTGAGGTGGGTGGCTGTTCCGAAGCGTTTTTCGAGCCAGCCGTAGATGCTGACGAGATTCAGACGGTAGAAAACCGGAACGAGCACGAAGGCTATGGCGGCATAGCCGACAATGAAGCCCATGACCATCTGGAGATAGCCGTAGCCTTTGGCGGCGACCATGCCGGGCACTGAGATGAACGTGACGCCCGAAATCGAGGCGCCTACGGTGGCGATGGCCACCAGAGGCCAAGGGGCGCGCCGTCCGCCGGTGAAGAATGCGGCATCGGAGGCGCCCGAGCGGCGTGTCGAGAGATATGAGACGCCAAGGAGCAGCGCGAAGTAGGCTGCTACGGCGAGGGTAACTGTCAGTGGTGTCATTCGGGATAAAGGAGATAGGGGGCGCGGCGCTTGCGGAAGGCGTCGAGGCCCGGCTGCCATGAGGCGCGGATCTCGTCGGCTCCGAGGCCGCTTTCGATCTGGCGGCGCAGTTCGGGAGTGCCCGCCAGAAGGGTGAAGAACTTGGTGAAGAAAGGCCTGACGGAAGGGGTTGAGCGGTAGGCGTCGATGAGATAGCTAAGGTCGAGGCCGCGGGCTATGACGGTATCGACGGGCAGGCGCGAGAGGTCGCTTCCGTAGCACCGGCGCCCTTTCAGCGGCGGGTTCTTGGCGCCCGGACGCGGCCGGGGGATGAAAGAGAAATCGCGGTGGCCCGTCATCTGCGGATGGCCGTAGAGGGTGAAGGGATTGTCGGTGCCGCGCCCGACGCTGACAGGCGTTCCCTCGAAAAAGCAGAGCGACGGATAGAGGTAGATGGCCTGCATCGTCTTCAGGTTGGGCGAGGGGGCCACGGGAAGCTCGTAGCGCGTCTGATGGGTGTAGCCGCCGACGGGGACTACCGTCAGGTCGGTGCTGTCGAGCCTTGCGCCTCCGGGGAGCCATCCCTCGCCGTTGGCCATCAGGGCCAGTTCGCCGAGGGTCATGCCGTGGACGGCCGGAATCGGCAGGCGCCCTACGCCGCTTGAATATTTCATGTCGAGCACGGGGCCGTCGACAACCATTCCGAGCGGGTTGGGGCGGTCGAGGATGACGACGCTCTTGCCCCGTCGGGCACAGTCGGCCATGAGGTCGAGCATCGAGATATAGTAGGTGTAGAAGCGCGCGCCGACATCCTGGAGGTCGACAACGGCGACGTCGAAGCTGTCGAGGACACTGTCGGGGAGTCCGCGTCGGCGTCCGTCGAACATCGAGACAACGGGGAGCCCTGTGGCGGCGTCTCGTCCCGAGGCAACGTGCTCTCCGGCGTCGGCGGTGCCGCGGAAGCCGTGTTCGGGCGAGAGCAGCGTCGTCAGGTTTATTCCGCGGGCTATCATGAAGTCGGCGGTGTGGGTCGCCGGGTCGACCATACCTGTGTGGTTGCTCAGCAGGGCCACGCGCTTGCCGGCGAGCGGCGCCTCGTAGATGTCGGGGCGCGCTGCGCCGACAATAACTTCGGCTCCCCTGGCGGCCACGACAGCTATCAGTGCTGTCAGAATCAGTAATGCCGTCCGTTTCATGAGTGGATATATTCCGAGGGCGACATGCCGGTGATAAGTTTGAAGTATTTGCCGAAAGCGCTCTGGTTCGAGAAGTTCAGCTCATAGCTGACCTGCTTGATAGTCTTTCCCGAGAAGCGCAGCAGATTCTTGGCTTCGAGGATGACGAACTCGTCGATCCATTGGGCGGCGCTGCGTCCTGTGGCCTCCTTGACGATGTTCGAGAGATATTTGGTCGTGATATAAAGCTGCTGGGCGTAGAACGACACCGACCGCTCCTGTTTGTGGAATTTCTTCAGCAGGAGCATGAAGTCCTTGACGTAGGTCGAGCGGCGCGACCGGGGCCGGTCAGCCCCGATCGGCTCGAGGCCGAGAACCTTTATGTGTTTGACAACGAACTGCACCATCTGGTAGATCATCGCCGACATAAGGTTGCGGGCAATCGATTTGACATACATTCCGTCGGGGTTCGACAGTGTGTTGTGGTGGATAAGCTCGAAATAGCTTTTCATAAGCTCCTGCTCTTTGCCCGACAGAGGCAGAACGGGCTTGTATTCATGGATAGTGGCTGTCGGCAGTGTCATCATGACGTTGGGGTCGATGTTGATCGTGCGCATGAATTCGGGCGACAGCATGAGCAGGTAGGCGTCGATGTCGGGCGTCACCTCGCGTTCCGAGATAATGGTGTCGGGCATCAGTATTATAACCGATCCGGCTTCGACGGCCACGGGGTCGAGGTTGAGGTTTATCTGGAAACTGCCTTTGATGACGAGTATCCACGCCATTCCGCTGATTCTGATCGGCGGAACGGCCTGATTGCTTATGAGGCGGTCGGCGCCGGTCAGGTGGGTGAACACGTAATCGTCGCCGTGGGCCGAAAATTCTGCCACGAGCTTCTGAAGCTGAGCTATGTCGGAAGTGGTGACGGAGGGTTCCATAGGTTTGTCAATTGGTGATTATTGCCACAAAAATAGCCAAAAGTTTTATAATTTCGGCGTTTTCGGACATTATTTTTCTTTTTGGCGGGTGAGGAAGGGCTGTCAGCGGTTGAAAAGCGCCTTTCCATATTAGAAAAAAATCGTTAACTTTGCGGCCAAAATGAGCGCTTTCACCGAAATAACGGCACGACTCGCGCCGGAAATGGAGAGCCTGAACAAACATATCAGGGCCTCGCTGACGACGTCGAACCCAATGATGACCGACGTCATAACTTCGTATCTGACAACGAAAGGAAAGCAGATACGTCCCCTGCTCGTTGTCATGAGCTCGCAATTCTTCGCGGGCGCCGGCGAGCCCGACAAGAAGGTGCTCCGCGCGGCCGCCGCCGTAGAGCTTCTCCACAATGCCACTCTTATCCACGACGATGTCGTCGACGATGCCGACACGCGCCGCGGGTGTCCGACGATCAACGCCGCCTGGGACAACCATGTGGCCGTGCTCGTGGGTGACTTTTTTCTCTCGACAGCCCTGCGCGAGAGCTGCGACACCGGCGACTTGCGCATAATCCGCTCTATTTCGTGTCTGGGACGCGAACTCGCCACGGGCGAGATGGACCAGATCTGCAACGCGCGTTTCCACACTCTCGACGAGCGGGCCTACATGACGACCATCGGCCGCAAGACGGCGTCGCTCTTCGTCAGCTGCGTAGAGCTCGGGGCCTACGCTGTCGGTGTCGACAGCGACGATCCGGCGCTCGCTGCCCTGCGCCGCTATGCCGAGCTGCTCGGGCTCTGCTTTCAGATACGCGACGACATTTTCGACTATTATGCCGTCGACGACGCTATCGGAAAGCCCACCGGCAACGATCTGCGCGAGGGGAAGGTTACGCTGCCGCTGCTCTACGCCCTGACGAAGTCGGGCGACCGGCGCAGCCGTGAGATGACCGCGCTTGTCGGAAAAGAGGAGCTTTCGGCCGACGAGATAACGACTCTGATAGAGTTTGCTAAAAACGCCGGAGGCATTGACTATGCCCACAGCGTTATGTCGGATCTCAGACAGCGCGGCCGCGACATCATAGCCCCCTGGGCCGGAAATGCCGCGACAGCCGCTTTCGAATCAATCTTCGATTTTATTATCGCCCGGGAGAGCTGACGCTTTAGCAGCCCGAGCAGCCAGCTGAAGCTGACTGCCTGTTCAAAAAAACGAGGCGTTCAAAAAAACGAACGAGAGGAACAGGTTCCTCTCGTTAAATTTTAAATTTTCAATTTTATTTGCTGGCTATCGTTGCGCCCGCGCGGGCCTGACGGTAGGCGTTGCGGAAGATGTCGCCCGACAGCTTGAAGCCTTCGGCGCGCGGACGGTCGTTGTCTTTCAGCGAATGTTTGAAGAGCCATTCGTAGCATTCCGGGCGATAGAACAGGCGGGCCGGCTGGCCGTGGTTCATTCCGGGAATGCGGTCGTAGATGAGGCGCGGAGCGTCGCCGCCGGCAGCGGCTTTTATTGAGGCGACGACCTTGTCGCTCTGGCTGACCGATACGGCGCGGTCGGCGGTGCCGTGGACAATCCAGAGGGGCACGTCGGTAAGTCTCGAGAGATCTTTGACCGATCCGCCGCCGCAGAAAGCCATCGCGGCTGCTATCTGGTCGGGGTAGGTAGCGGCGAGGTCGATGCTGCCGTAGCCGCCGAGGCTCATTCCTATTACATAAACGCGGTCGTAGTCGACGTTATGGTTGTCGGCGACATAGTCGAACACATTCATTATTTTTTCGGGATTCCAGGCTCCCCCGGGGTTCTGCGGGGCTATGACGTAGGCGTCGGGGCGAAGGCCCTTCTCGATAGCGTCGATGGTGCCGTAGCGCTTTACGCGCGAGAGGTTGTTTCCGCAGAGGCTTGCGCCGTGAAGGAAGATGATGACAGGTTTGGCCTCGATTTCGTCGTCGGGAGTGGCGTCGGGAGTATAGAGCCAGAAATTGTAGCCGCCTTTGACTTTGCCGATGTTCGAGGTGAGATTTCCGGCTGCGGCGGCGCTGAAGGCCATCGCTACAGTCATTATGCAGGCAAGCAGTTTCTTTATCATGATAATCGATATATTCGGTGTTAAAAAAATTCCGTCGGGCGCTTTTTGCGGCCCAACGGGAGACAAAGTTACGAAAATTGGGGCGCCTGACCAACTGAATTAAACTGTAGTAAACAACAATTTGCCAAAATTAACAATATGAAAACAGCTTAATAAGTTGTTGAAACAGCGAGATATATCGTGTATTTACACCGTTTCGCGCCCGTCGGACGGCCTACTTTAAACCTCGATGGTAAAGATTCGTTAACAATTAGGATTGCACAGCTCCCGCGCGGTTGTGCAGCGGTTTTTTCATAAAAAATGGTAACTTTGCAAAATGATGCGACTGACATTTCTCGGAACCGGAACGTCGACAGGCATACCCGTGCTGCGCTGCCACTGCGAGGCATGCACGTCGGCCGATCCGCGTGACCGGCGCCGGCGCTGCGCCGCCTTCCTCGAGGCCGACGGGCGCAATATACTTATCGACAGCGGCCCCGACATACGTGCCCAGCTGCTCGATATCGGCTCGCCCGATATCGACGCCGTTCTGATAACCCACACCCACTATGACCATCTCGGCGGCATCGACGACCTCCGCCCCTACACCTACGGGCGCCCCGGCGACGAGCCGCTCCCCGTCTATGCCCGCGCCGACGTTATCGGCGACCTCCGGGCGCGCATCCCGTATGCTTTCGGGCCTCACCCCTATCCGGGCACGCCGCGTCTCGAGCTGCGCGAGGTCAAGGATGACCGCCTATTCAGCGCGGCGGGGCTTGAGACGGTTCCGCTGCCGGTTCTCCACGGCAAGCTCCACATTCTCGGCTACCGCATAGGCCCTCTGGCCTATATCACCGACGCAAGCTCGGTTCCGCAATCGACAATCGAGCGGCTCGAAGGGGTCGACACTCTTGTCGTCAACGCTCTCAGACGCGAGCCCCATTTCGCCCATTTCAGTGTCGACGACGCTCTGGCTCTTGTCGATGCCGTGAAGCCGCGGCGCACCTATCTGACCCATTTCGCCCATCATATAGGGCTCCACGCCGCGCTGGCTGAATCGCTGCCTCCGGGCGTGGCTCCGGCCTACGACGGCCTTTCGATAACAATCTGACCTTAAAACTTCCACCATGAAAAAACTTATCATCTCATTGCTTATGGCCACGGCGCTCACAGCCTCGGCCGACACTGACCTGAGCGCACTGACCGACACGATCCGCCTGCCGCGCCCCGTCAGCGGCGCCCGTATCGAAAGCCGTCCCGGGCCCGCTATAAACCCGACTCCGAAGTCGGCGCGTTTCAGCGGCTCCACAGTTGATGTCGGACGCGGATTCACAATTGCAAGCTGCCCAGTCGAGATTCCGCGCGCAATCCCCGTGGTGACCCAAGGCGGAATGCCGCTTTCTGTGACCATAACCGGAAAAGGCGCACCGGGAAGCTACAGCCTCAGTGCGACCCCTGAAAAAGTAACAGTTGAGGGGGCCGACGCCGACGGCGCTTTCTACGGCCTTCAGACCCTGCGCCAGCTCATCGACGGCAATCGTCTCGCCCTCGCCGAGATCACCGACGAGCCCGTGTTGGCGCGCCGCGGCGTTGTCGAGGGATTCTACGGCAATCCGTGGAGCCACGCCAAGCGCATGTCGCTTATGGAATTCATGGGCGCCAACAAGCTCAACGCCTACCTCTACGGGCCCAAAGACGATCCCTACCATAGCTCTCCGAACTGGCGCAAGCCCTATCCCGAGGCTCAGGCCGCCGAGCTTCGCGAGCTCGTCGACGCCGCCCGCCGCAACCATGTGCGTTTTATATGGGCTATCCATCCGGGGCGCGACATCCGCTGGGACAAGGCCGACTACGACAGCCTCGTCGGCAAATTCTCGATGATGTATGACCTCGGAGTGCGCGACTTCGCCCTCTTCTTCGACGACATCGAGGGTGCCGGAGCCAATCCCGAGCGCCAGTCGGAGCTGCTTAACCGACTGACGCGTGAATTCGTGGCCCGGAAAGGGGATGTCGGTAGCCTGATAATGTGCCCCACCGACTATTCCGGCCTGTGGGCTAACCCGACGGAACGCGGCTCGCTGGCATATTTCGGCCGCACACTCGACAAGAGCATCGACGTTTTCTGGACCGGCGACTTCGTGTGCAGCGATCTGACCCCCAAAACCCTCGAGTTCGTCGACACGCGCATCCGCCGTCCGGCCCTCTACTGGTGGAACTTTCCGGTGACCGACTATGCGCGCCATATCCTCATGCAGGGCCCGGTCTACGGTCTCGACCCGACAGTCGACGCCACGACGGCCGCAGGCATCGTCAGCAATCCCATGGAGCACGCCGAAGCCTCGAAAGCGGCCATCTACTCTGTGGCCGACTATGCCTGGAATCCGGCAGCCTACAACGCTCTCGACAGCTGGGAGCGCGCTTTGGCCGACATGATGCCCGAATGCGCCGACGCCTACCGCACCTTCGCCATCCACAGCTGCGACACCGAGACCGGCTACCGCCGCGATGAGTCGTGGAACCTGTCAATGCGGTCGGCCGACAGTCTGCGCGCCGAGATGGAGCGCCTGAAGGCGGCTCCGGCCACGATACGCCGCCTCGCCTCGAACCGTGCCCTCGTCGACGAGCTCGACCCCTGGCTGACACAGGCCGAGGCACTCGCCGCGCGCGTAATCGGCGCTCTCGACCTGCTCGAGAATGGCGGTTCGATGACCGATGCCGAATATGCCGAAGCCTACGCCGCGCTGACGATGACCGAAGCCGAGCGCGAGGCCTACGCCGCCCACAAGGTCGGCACGCTGCGCCTCCAGCCCTTCTACGAGGCTGCGATGCGCCATCTTGCCGGACGGCGGAAAAACTGACGTTTACATCAATCCATAACGTATTATCCCGGCGCCCCCGCGAGGGCGCCGGTTTATTTTTGCGTCGTTAAAACTCAATGATAATGGAAAACACACCCCGACAGCGGCGCCTCAGGACATGGCATTTTGCAGCAGCCACGGCTCTCCTTGCCGTCGGCGCCGGACTGCTTATAGCCGGATTCTGCGTAGAACCTCCCGGCGAGATCCATTCATCGGTTCTCATAGCTTTCGGCGAGATTCTGACCTTTGTAGGCTCGATTTTCGGATTCAGCTATAACTTCCGCCTCCGACAGTAACTCTTAAACCTTTAAATTCAATCGAATATGAGAAAAATCACAGAAATCATCGTCCATTGCACAGCAACTCCCGCCGGATTACCGGTGACCGTAGAACAGATCGACGCCTACCACCGCTCACTCGGCTGGGCCGGAATAGGCTATCATTACCTCATCGACCTCAAGGGGCAGATCCACAAAGGGCGCGACATCCGCCGTCCGGGCGCCCACTGCCGCGGTCATAACGCCCATTCGATCGGAGTGGCCTACGTAGGCGGTCTTTCGCCCGACGGCCTTGCGGCCTGCGACACGCGCACCGATGCCCAGCGCCTGGCGATGGCGGCGCTGCTGAAACGTCTCCACAGAGAGTTTCCCGGCTCGACCATCTGCGGCCACCGCGATTTCGCCGCCAAGGCATGCCCCTGTTTCGCCGCACGCGAGGAATACCGCTTTATCGATAACTTCGTAACTCTCGCAGAATGATGCGTTTTGCCGCAGCCTTAGTTCTGCTGCTCGGAGCCGCCGGATGTGCGGCTCCGAGGCAGACGGCCGTAGAGAAGACCGATTCGGCGGTTATGGAGGTCAGAACGGTGCACGACTCTGTCAGCCGCTCTGTAGAGCTGCGCTTCGACACGGTTGAGATGACCGTCGTGCGCCGCGACTCGACAATAGTGTGGCTGCGCGGCAGCGGCGCCTCTATAGGGGCGCACCGAACCGAGGTCAGCGCCGACTCGGCGACGGTATCGGTGGCCCGCAACAGCGAGGCTGTCGCTCATAGCGAGTCGCCGCGGCCTCTGATTTCGACCGGAGCGGCCGCGCTGATAATAGCGGCGCTCCTTCTCATTCTGATAGCAAGGCGCAAATAGGCCCTATAGGCCCTATAGGGCTTATAGGGCCTATAAGCGCAGCGTCCCACCCTCACGGGCGGGACGCTTGCGTTATATATGTCGTTTGTCCTTGTATCTCTTTGACGCTGCGAAAGCGCCCCCGGTTACAACGGATAAAATTTTTTATCTTTATTTAACGAAAATTTCCTACCTTTACGGCCTGATAACTCGCTCGTTTTGTCTGAGGATGATTCGTTTTCTGCTCATATTAGCCACAGCTCTTTTGTTCGCGGGATGTCGGCCTGACGACAGCTTCGATCCGCTGCTGTCGACCTCGACAGCCGAGCTGTCGGCGCGTGCCGACTCACTTCTGCGTTCGGGCAAGTTCTCCGACGCCGATTCAGCCATGCTCTGCAACGGCGTCGTCATAAGCCGCTATGACGAAGGGGCCTATTCGCGCTCTGAGGTGCGCGACATCATCCGCTCGATGATCACGCAGGGTTATCTCTTCATGAACCACTACACCGACTACGGCGGCGCCTTCAATATGTTCAGTCTGGCCGAAAGAGCCATCGACCGCTATCCCGAGAACTCCGACCTGCGCGGTTATGTCTATACCAACATGGGGGCGCTGACACAGCTCGGCGATCTGCTCAACAATCCGGCTCTTTCCGGACATGGCTCGCGCTATCTCGACCGCGCTTTCGACTTCTGTCTTGAAGACAGCCTCTGGCGCGTAGGTTCGGTTGTCATGTTCAACCTTTCGGAACTCCAGACCCGCAGCGTTTTCTCCCCTACGGGCGAAGGTGGTTCGCCGCCAGGCCTCCGTCTGATGCCATGACGCTCAGTGTGGAACATATAGTCAGGGGTATCGACGCCTATTGCCGTCGCGACTGGCCGGTGGCCCTGAGAGAGTTCAGATCGATGCGCGACGTCGGCGACGTTGACAGCGTGACAGCTGTCGGAATCCAGTGTAAAGGAGCCTACTATGAGGCGATGACCTATGAGACGATGGGCGACCGTGAGCGCGCCTCGGCTATTCTCGACAGCCTATGCGCCCGGGTCGAGGCTATCGATTATCCTCAGGCCTCGATATGGCTCCACAAGCTTCTCGGACACTTCTACAACCGCAGGGGTATGACCTCGCGCGCCGAACACCATGAGCTGGCCTATTATCGTGCGATTGCCAGCATAAACGCCTCTAAAGATGTCCATTCGATGGACATTATGCGTGTGCGCCTCGGAATACGCGAACTTCACGATAAAAACGCCATTGTCGTGCGCCACGACCGTGTGTGGCGCACGGTGCTCATTGCCGGAGCTGTCATAGCCCTGCTGCTGAGTCTGTTCCTGGCCTACGCTCTGCTTATGTCGCGCCGCAGCAACCGCCGCATAATGTCGCTCTACAAGCGCAACCGCGAGATTCTGGCCGAAATGAAACGCCGTGAGGCCGAAGAGGCTGCCGCAGCCGAGGCCGCCATCGCCGAAACTCCCAAAGCGGAGAAATACGGCGGAAGCGGAATGGACAACGCCACGGCCGATATTCTCGTACACCGCATACGCCGCGTGCTCGCCGACCCGCAGTATTATCTGTCGTCCGATTTCTCGCTGCGTCAGCTCGCGCAGCTTGTCGGCTCGAACACGGCATACGTCAGTCAGGCTATCAACACTACAACCGGCCGCTCGTTCAAGGAGCTGCTCGGCGTTAAGCGTGTGGCCGAGGCATGCCGTCTGCTGACCGAAGGGAGTGCCGACATGACAGTCGAGACTGTGGCCAACGCCGTCGGTTTCAAGAGCCGCACAGCCTTCGCCGCTGTCTTCAAACAGATAACCGGACTGACTCCGACCGAGTTCCGCAACGCGGCCCGCAAGGCCGGTCAGGAGTCTGACGGACGTGATTTATAAATTCAGACATCTATCTGAGGTAGACAGACACCATTTTTGACAGATTTCTATATTTTTGTCGTGTAATCATTTTAAGCACGACGTGATTGTAGAAATACTGTGAATATTACTGACACACCGGAAGAGGCAGCCAAGCTGTCTCTTCCGTTTTTTAACGCATTATCCCGCCGCGACGGCGGGTCGGCGATATTAGCTTTGCAGTGTCAATTTTAAAAACTAAAAGCTAATGGAAACAGAAAAGAATGTAACTGATGCGGCTGATGTGGCTGATGTGGCTGATGTGGCTGATGTGGCTGATGTGACTGATGTGGCTCGGGTGGAGAGGATCGCCACTGTGGCCGATGCCGAGCTTGAAGAGCGCCTCGCCGCCGCCCGCGAAGAGGGGCGCATAGCCGGCCGCAACGAACTCCTTGCCGAACAACTGCGCGCTCCCTCGCTCTGGGAGATCGCCACCGATGACTCAGCCGTAGCTACTGCCGACGACGACACCGAAATTCTAAAGACAATCCGGCCCTGCGTATGGGACTGAATGGATGAATTTAAAATTTAGAATGTAAAATTTAAAATTTTTCTTCTGAACTCTCAATTCTCAATTCTCAATTTTCAATTTCTTAATCTTCTATGTCAAACACAACAACCGGCGCCGCCGCAGGCGCCACCCACGTTACCGACGGTCCGCTGACAACGTCTCTTACCGCTAAGAAAGCTCCGGGGCTGCTTCTGAGTGCCATCGACAGCCGTATCGTCAAGATCAGGCCTTCGGCTACCCCGCTCGACCAGATTTCGCGCCTCGCCAATGTGCGTCAGGCCAAGTCGATGACGGTGAAATACTACAGTGTCGACACTCGCGACAGCGCTACGACCGTCGTCACCGCTCCCACTACCCGCGACAAGTCGCCTGTAGCCATCACCGTTGCCAAACCGGGCATTTTCGCCGCTTCGGAGACACTGCTGTTTCCCGACATTCCCGGCGACGACGGCCAGGCCCTTGTGGCCTACGTCACCTCGGTCGACACCGAAGGCCAGCCGACAATCATGCCTGTCAACGCCGGCGCGCTCGGCGGTCTTTCCGGCGCTAAGGTCGTGCGTATGGGACGCGCCGCCGCCGAGCTCGACGTGCAGACTCCGACCTATGAGGCTCTGCCCGTGGCCGCCGAGAACTTCTGTCAGATCTTCAAGGCACAGATCGAGGAATCGACCCTCCATCGCATGACCAACAAAGAGGTCGGCTGGACTTTCTCCGACAACGAGGAAGTGGCCATCATGGACATGAGAATGGGCATGGAGCGCAGCTTCCTCTTCGGAGTCAAGGGGGTTATCGACGACCCCGTGAAGCATCAGGATGTGCTACTGACGCGCGGAATCTGGAGCCAGACCGACAATGAGTTCACCTACGACCCTTCGGCCCGACCCGACGAGGAATTCATCGTGAAGCTCACGCGTCAGGCCTTCGGCGGACATGCCGGCTCGCGCCGCAAGATTCTGCTGGCCGGCAGCGACCTCATCGAGGCGCTGAACCGACTGGAGCACACCCGCGTCATCGGCGCCTCGGAGGTTGTGACGCGCTGGGGCATCGATTTCTCGGAGATACGCTCGAAGTTCGGCTCGCTCTACGTGCTCCACGACGAGGTCTTCGACAACTGCGGGATGCCCGGCAACGGCATGGTTGTCGACCCGCAGTATCTGACCAAGTATGCCTTCATTCCGATGGCAGCCGAGCGCCTCGACCTCAAGCGCAGCGGCCAGCGCAACACCGAGGCCGTCGTCGTAACCGAAGCATCGTGTCTGGTGCTGCGCTATCCGAAGACCCACATGCGCGTCGTTGCCTCAACCCCTGAGGGGGACTGATCTCATCGAACCGACCTCCTTTCGCGGGGCGCCCGAACCTACGGGCGTCCCGTCGTGCCCCCCAACGGAGGGGGCGGAGGCTCGGTAGGCTTGCCCAACGGGCCGCAGCACTGGATTCCGCCGATGTCGGGCAATGTCAATGTCTCGGCGCCCACCGGCCAGCGTCCCGGCGCCGGCCGCCACTGACAGCCCGGCTTATTCGATGATGTCGGTGACTATGGTTGTCGAGGCGCCGCGCCAGGGCAGGCTGCCGTGGTAGCGCTTTGTCAGCAGAATGACCGGGCGCCCTGTCGACTGGCGCTGCTGAAGCTCGCGCGCCAGCGAGTCGTCGGGAACCGAGAAGGTCACCGAGCGCTGGTAGATGCGCGTTGTGTCGGTCAGCATCTCGTTGGTTATCATCTCCCCCTCGAAGGTCTTGAAGAGCAGGCCGCGCCGCTCTACGTTGGTGACGAAGCCGCGCACGCGCGATTCGGTGGCGTAGGGAACGAAGTAGCGCAGCCCCACGGCGACGGCGAGCGCCAGCGCGAGGAATCCGGCCGAGCCTAAGAGTATGTGGCGACGGCGGCGGCGACGCTGACAGGCCGCCTGCGGGTCGGCGACTTCGGTCGGCAGCGGTGCGAACGGGTCGTCGGGGTCGGGCAGGGGATTGGTGAAGTTGTCGGGTTCGAGGTCGTCGTTTTTCATTTGTCAGGCTGTTTTGCGCCGCTTGTCGACGGCGATGCATATAAAGGTGAAAATGCCGAGGGCGATGAGCAGCAGTGTCTGTGTGCCCATGACGAGGTTGGCGAACGTCGTGGCGTATTCCTTTGTCAGGCCGGGAACGCTGTAGAGGCTGAGGCCGAACACGACGGCCCACTGCCAGGGGCCTATGCCTCCGTTGGAGGGCACGCCCATCGAGATGCTCGACAGTACGAAGCAGACGAGCACGGCTGTCCAGCTGTAGGTTCTGACGACCTCAGCCGTCAGCGGGAAGGCGAAGAAGGCGAGATAGAGCTGGATGAAGTAGCAGCCCCAGATGACGGCTGTCAGCACGAGCCAGCGGCCGCGGCCCGGCATTCTGACGACGACGGCGAATCCCTGCCATAGGCCGAGGGCGAAGCTCTTGAGTTTGCCGACGGCGCGCGTGGCGCGGTAGCGGTAGAGCAGGGCGCCCGCGATGGCGCAGACGGCGACGACCGATGCCCAGAGCAGCGGGGAGCGCAGCCACGAGGCCACGGCGGCCATTGCGGCGCCGTTCTGGCTCAGATATTCCATGAGCTGCCGCCCGGCGACGAAGAATGTCAGCAGAATGAGAACAAGAACCGAAAGGCTGTCGGCCAGACGGTCGGCCACCATCGAGCCGAAAACTTCGGTGAAGGGCGCTTTCTGGCGGGCGGAGATATAGCCTGTGCGCCAGAGCTCGCCGAGGCGCGGAAAAACGAGGTTGACGGCGTAGGTGCCGAAGATACTCAGGATAACGGCGAACACCGGAGCTTTGATTCCCAGAGCGCGGAGCTGGATGTTCCATCTGTAGCCGCGAACGACGTGGCTCAGCACACTGACGGCAAGCGCCGCCCCGATCCATCGGAAATCGCAGTCGCGGCGAATGATGGCCATCATCTCGCCGAAGTCGAAATCGCGGAAAAGAAGCCAGCAGAGACCGACGGTGATAACCAGCGGTATGCCGTATTTCATAAGGGCCGAGCCCAGTTTGTTGGCCGTCGGTTTCTGCGGCGGCGCGGGAGCGTTTTCTTGCGTCATGGGCCTTGCGGAATTGGTTTTCAGGCCTCAAAGTTAGCTATTTTCCGCCGATTCTCAGCGCCGACTGTTTTTTTGTTGGTAAAATATGGTAGAGAATCATTAATTTTGCACCGTGGTGTCAACGAATTCCGGCGCCACGGCAATTATTATGCACAACTCCGACAATCTTTCGACTCCCGTCGGGCGCCTGCGCTGTTTCCTGCGCGAGCGCGGCCTGAGTCAGGCCGAGTTCAGCCGGGCCACGGGGCTTGACCCGAGCAATGTCTCGCGCATCCTCTCGGGCCGTATGCCGCTGGGCAACGCTGCCGCCGCGCGCATCGCCGAGACGTTCGGACTGAACCGGACGTGGCTTCTCAGCGGCGAGGGGCCTGTGCGCGCTGTTGCCGAGCCTCAGGGCGCGCCGGTCTACGACATCGACATCACCGCCGGCCCTGTGGGGCTGACGCGCGATTTCACCAGCGAACATATCGTTGGCCATCTGGCCCTCCCCGACATCTCGCCCGACTGTCCGGTCGTCAGAGTTTCGGGCAACAGCATGACCCCGACGATCAACAACGGCGCCCTGCTCTCGATACGCCCCGTGACGGCCACAGGCCCTATATTCTGGGGCCAGATCTATGTTGTCGTTCTCGACGATTACCGCATGGTGAAATATGTCAGGCGCCACCCCGATCCGGCGATGGTGATCCTCCACAGCGCCAACCACGACTATGAAGACATGGAGATACGCCGCAGCGATATCCGCGCTCTCTTCCTCGTTGAAGCCGTGATAAACTACGAGCGGCGCTGCTGACGGCCTTTTAAAGCGAACCATAACCAACCAATCACAATAGAAAACAGAAGATGACACACGAGTATGATTATCTCGTCATCGGCAGCGGCATAGCCGGCATGAGCTTTGCCCTCAAGGTCGCCGCCAAAGGAGGGCGTGTGGCCCTGATCTGCAAGACGACTCTCGAAGAATCGAACACCGCTCTGGCTCAGGGAGGCGTGGCTTCGGTGACAAATCTTGCCGTCGACAACTTCGACAAGCATATCCACGACACAATGGTAGCCGGCGACTGGCTCAGCGACCCCGAAGCTGTGGCCAAGGTTGTCAGCAACGCGCCGGCCCAGATAGCCCAGCTGATAGAGTGGGGCGTTGATTTCGACAAGGCCGCCGACGGTTCTTTCGACCTCCACCGCGAGGGCGGACACAGCGAATTCCGCATTCTCCACCATGCCGACAACACCGGCTTCGAGATCCAGCAGAGCCTCATAGCCGCCGTTAAAGCCCATCCGATGATCGACATCTTCGAACACTATTTCGCCATCGAGATCATAACCCAGCACCATCTGGGCAAGATTGTGACGCGGCGCACGCCCGACATAACTTGCTACGGCGCCTATGTGCTGACACCGGAGGGCGCCGTCGACAAGTTTCTGGCGCGCGTGACCCTCATGGCCACCGGCGGCGTCGGCGCCGTCTATCCGACAACTACAAATCCCATGACAGCTACCGGCGACGGCATAGCGATGGTCTACCGCGCCAAGGGAACGGTGAAAGACATGGAGTTCATCCAGTTCCACCCGACGGCCCTCTACCATCCGGGCGACCGCCCCTCGTTCCTGATAACCGAGGCCATGCGCGGCTACGGTGCCGTTCTGCGCAACCTCGCCGGCGAGGAGTTCATGCAGAAATACGATCCGCGGCTGTCGCTCGCTCCGCGCGACATCGTGGCCCGCGCTATCGACTCCGAGATGAAGCTCCACGGCGACGACCACGTCTATCTCGACGTCACCCACAAAGACGCCGACGAGACGCGCCGCCACTTCCCCAACATCTATGCCAAATGCCTCTCGCTCGGCATCGACATAACGAAAGACTATATCCCCGTGGCTCCCGCGGCCCACTATCTCTGCGGCGGTATTGCCGTAGACCTCAACGGCGAAAGCTCCATAAAGAGGCTCTATGCCGTCGGCGAATGCAGCCGCACGGGGCTCCACGGCGGCAACCGCCTCGCCTCGAACTCGCTGATCGAGGCTGTCGTCTATGCCGACGCAGCGGCGCGCCACGCCCTTGAGAACGTCTCGCACTACGACCTGCGATCCGATGTGCCCGACTGGAACGACGAGGGCACGCGCCATCCCGAAGAGATGGTGCTCATAACCCAGAGCGCCCGCGAGGTCAACCAGATCATGGGAACCTATGTCGGCATCGTGCGCTCGAACCTGCGCCTCGACCGCGCCTGGAACCGCCTCGACATCCTCTACGAAGAGACCGAGCGACTTTTCAAGGAGTCGAAGGCCTCACGCGAGATATGCGAGCTGCGCAATATCATCAACGTGGCCTATCTGATAATGCGTCAGGCCAAGGAGCGCCACGAGAGCCGCGGCCTCCACTACACCGTCGACTATCCTCCGCGCGACAAATAACAGAGGCTCTGCCATACCAAACGGCGCGCCAGAGCGTTATATCATTGATGAAGTTCTTCAGATCTCTTCTGGCGGCTCTCGCTGTGACAGCCGCCCTCGCCTCTTCGGCCCAGGACGCCCCAGCCACCGGAGCGCCCGACCCGCTCGATGTCGGAACGGGACGGATTCGCCCGACTCAGGGCTATTACCTGACGAATATTGACGGCGAAGAGACTATGATGATAATGCTTTCGCCCGTCACGGTGTTTCCCGAGCTGAAGTTCAAGAATAAGAAGGAAGAGGAATTCTACTGGAAAACCGTGCGCGACGTCAAGAAGGCCCTGCCTTTCGCCAAGGTCATCTGCGAATCGATAATCGAGACCTACGACTATATAGAGACTCTTCCCTCGGAGAAGGAGCGTGAGGCCCATCTGAAGGCTATGGAGGGCGCCATCTTCAAGCAGTATAAGCCCGTGTTGAAGAAGTTCACCAAAAGTCAGGCCCAGATGCTCTGCAAGCTCATCAACCGTGAGACCTCGACGAGCAGCTACAATATCCTGAAAGCCTTCCTCGGAAATTTCCGCGCCGGATTCTGGCAGACCTTCGGCCGTTTCTTCGGTGTCAACCTCAAAACCGGCTACCATCCCCGCACCGACCGCAAAGACGCCATCATAGAGATTGTGGCGACGCGTGTCGAGCAGGGACAGCTCTAATAAACCGTCAAAGCAATGAAAATAGCAATCCTCGGATATGGAAAGATGGGCCATGCCATCGAGCGCATCGCCCTCAGCCGCGGCCATGAGATAGTGGCCGCAATCGATGTCGACAACCGCGCCGAAATCGACAGCGCCGCCTTCGCTTCGGCCGACGTCGCCATTGAGTTCTCTAACCCCACGGCCGCCTTCGACAACTGCTGCGACGCGCTGCGCCGCGGTGTGGCCGTCGTCAGCGGCTCTACGGCCTGGACCGAACGCCTGCCTGAGGTCAGGAAGCTCGTCGAAGAGCAGGGAGGCTCGTTTATCTGGAGCAGCAACTACTCGCTCGGCGTAAACATTTTTTTCGAGCTTAACCGCCGGCTCGCTGCAATGATGAACCGATTTCCGCAATACGAGCCTTCGATGCGCGAGATTCATCATATCCACAAGCTCGACCATCCGAGCGGAACGGCCGTCAGTCTCGCCGGCGACATCGTGGAGGCTCTCGACCGTATCGACGGCTGGACTGAAGAAGAGGGTAGGGCAGACCTTCTGCCGATAGCCCACGAGAGAGTGGGCGAGGTTCCCGGCACACATATCATTGAGTGGAAATCGCCCGTCGATGTCATCACCATCGAACATCGCGCCCTCTCGCGCGACGGCTTCGCCCTCGGAGCCGTCATTGCCGCCGAGTGGCTTGCCGACAATCCCGGCTACCACACGATGGCCGATCTCATGGCTGCTTTGACGCGCTGAGAATTGAAAAATCCCGACCATCCGCCCGAATCTTCGGCGCCGTGCGATTCTCGCGGCGCCAAATTTTTCGCAAAAAGCTAATAGTCAGCCAATTAGTCTAATTGGGCTAATTGGTCTAATTAGATCAATCAGACTAATTCGGGTACGGATTCCCGAATTTCGAGGTTTTTTGTTATTTTTGCGCTGATGGAAAAAATTCAATGGCTGACTCGCGGGGGCGTTGAGCTTCCGCCTGTCGACACGTCGCGACTCGAACGATGGATCGATGCCGTGGCGCGCGGTCATGGCCGTGTGCTCGGGCCACTGACCTATATCTTTACCGACGACCCGACGATCCTCGACGTGAACCGTCAGTTTCTGAACCACGACTATTTCACAGACATCATCACGTTCGACGACACCCGCGGGCGCCGTATCTCGGGCGACATGTTCATCTCGCTCGACACCGTGGCTTCTAATGCCGCCGAAGTGAGCCGCCGCCCCTACGAGGAAGAGCTCCACCGTGTTATTATCCACGGTGTTCTCCATCTGTGCGGCATCAACGACAAAGGCCCGGGAGAACGTGAAATTATGGAACAGCACGAAGACGACGCACTGCGTCTTCTCGCTACAATCGACTGAGAAATGACTTTCGACTACGATGTTATTGTTGTCGGCGCCGGCCATGCCGGCTGTGAGGCGACCCACGCGGCGGCCCGTTTGGGCGCGCGCACGCTGCTCATAACCATCGATATGACGAAGATCGCCCAGATGAGCTGTAATCCTGCTATCGGCGGTATCGCCAAGGGACAGATCGTGCGCGAAATCGACGCTCTCGGAGGCCTCACAGGTATCATAACCGACCGCACGGCTATTCAGTTCCGTATGCTCAACCGCTCGAAGGGCCCGGCAATGTGGAGTCCGCGAAGCCAGAGCGACCTCATGCGCTTCTCGGCCCTCTGGCGCGAAATGCTCGAGCAGACCGACAATCTCGAGATGTGGCAGGATTCCGTTACCTCTCTGATTCTCGACGGGAACAGAGTCTGCGGTGTCAGAACCGCCATGGGGGTTGAGTTTTCGGCTAAGGCAGTTGTGCTGACAGCCGGAACATTCCTTAACGGACTGATGCACATAGGCCGGGTAATGATTGAAGGCGGACGCGTAGCCGAGCCGCCTGCACGCGGACTGACCGAACAGCTGCGCGACATTGGTATTACCGTGGGCCGCATGAAAACCGGTACGCCGGTGCGCATCGACGGACGCACGATCGACTTCTCGCTCGCCACACCGCAGCCCGGCGACGACGATGATTTCCATAAGTTCTCGTTCCTCCCCGATGTGCGCCGCGAGTTGAGACAGCGTCCTTGCTACACCGTCAGCACCTCTACGGCCACTCACGACATTCTCCGTGCCGGACTGCCCGATTCACCGCTATACAACGGACAGATTCAGAGCATCGGCCCGCGCTATTGCCCCAGTATCGAGACGAAGATCGTGACCTTCGCCGATAAAGATTCCCATCACCTCTTTCTCGAGCCTCAGGGCGAGACGACTACCGAATATTATCTCAACGGTTTCTCGTCGTCGCTCCCTATAAACATTCAGGTCGAGGCGCTCGCTACTATTCCGGCGCTTGCCAATGCCAACATCTTCCGCCCCGGCTATGCTATCGAGTATGACTTTTTCGACCCGACGCAGCTGCGCCATTCTCTCGAAAGCAAGCTCGTCGTCGGTCTCTATCTCGCCGGCCAGGTAAACGGTACTACCGGCTATGAGGAAGCCGCCGGTCAGGGGCTCGTTGCCGGAGTCAATGCCGCACGCGCCGTAGGAGGATTGCCGCCTATGGTGCTTGCGCGCGACACGGCCTATATAGGCGTGCTTATCGACGACCTTGTCACCAAGGGGGTCGACGAACCTTACCGCATGTTCACCTCGCGCGCAGAATACCGCATATTGCTGCGTCAGGACAATGCCGACGCGCGCCTGACCCATATCGGCTATGAAGTCGGCCTCGCCACAGAAGAACGCATGCAACTCTGCCGCTCGAAATACTGTCAGGCCGATCGCCTGCGAGAATACCTCGAGACGGAGCGTCTGACCCCGGCCGAGGCCAATCCTATGCTTGAGCGTTGCGGCGAGACTCCGATAAGCCAGTCACAGCCGATGGTAGCTCTGTTGCGTCGTGTAGGAGTCTCCATAGCCTCGCTCGGCGAGGCGTCGCCTGAGCTTTCAGGGTTTATCGAAGAGAACGTCGAGCCGGGCCGCCGCGACGAGATAATCGAGAGCGTAGAGGTTGCGGTCAAATACGCCGGATATATCGAGCGTGAGCGTCAGCTTGCCGACAAGCTGTTGCGTCTCGACGATGTTAAGCTTCGCGGTAAGCTCGATTATGCTGCTTTGAAAGCACTCTCGACCGAGGCTCGTCAGAAGCTCGCCGCCATCGATCCGGAGACTGTCGGACAGGCTTCGCGCATCCCCGGAGTAAGCCCTTCCGATGTCTCGATTCTCCTTCTTCTCCTTGGGCGTTGAACAGGAAATTGTTTCACGTGGAACATTAGAATTCTTAACCTTAAAATAGTAAAAGCCATTACATTATGGACGAAATCAAAAGCAAAATCCGCGACATTCAGGATTTCCCGAAAAAGGGCATTCTGTTCAGGGATCTGACCACTGCCTTTAAGGACACCGCCGCCCTCCACGCTATCGGCACAGAGCTGAGCCGCATCTACCGCGACCGCGGTGTGACGAAGGTTGTCGGCATCGAAAGCCGTGGCTTCATCGGCGGCTCGATTCTCGCCTACGAGCTCGGCGCCGGATTCGTGCCGGCCCGCAAGCCGGGCAAACTTCCGGCCAACACGGTCAGGAAAACCTATGCCAAGGAGTATGGCACCGACACTATCGAGATCCACGCCGATGCCATCACCCCCGACGATGTTGTCGTTATCCACGACGACCTCCTTGCAACCGGCGGAACCATGCTCGCCGCCTACGAACTTATCAAGAGTCTCAATCCGGCGAAAATCTACATCAGCTTCATTGTCGAGCTGTCGGATCTGGGCGGCCGCAAGGTTATGCCCGCCGATGTCGAGGTCACGTCGCTGATTACCTATTGAACCGATTTTGATTCCCCGGCCTGCGTCGGGGAATTTTTCTTCCGGAGATTGTTATAACGGTATGGCGATGCATAAAAAATCAGAGGCGTTGCGCAACAAGATAGCCGTGCTGCCCGACACCCCCGGCGTCTACACCTACTACGACGCCGAGGGCACGGTCATCTATGTCGGCAAGGCGAAGAATCTCAAGCGCAGGGTGTCGTCGTATTTCAACCGCACCCACGATGTGGTGCGCACGAATCTGCTCGTGCGGGCCATTGCCGATATGTCGTATATCGTTGTGCCGACCGAGCAGGACGCCCTCAACCTCGAGGCGTCGATGATCAAGGAATATAAGCCGCGCTATAATGTGCTGCTCAAAGACGACAAGTCGTATCCCTGGATCGTCGTCACCAACGAATATTTTCCGCGCGTAATGCTGACGCGCGACCGCGAACGCGGCGGTGGCCGCTACTACGGGCCTTATGCCAACACCGCCGTTGCCAAGACCGTGCTCGGCCTTATCGACGATCTCTATCCGCTGCGCACCTGCCGCCTGCCGCTCTCTCCCGATTATGTGACCGGGGGGCGCGGTCGCCTCTGTCTCGAATATCATCTGAAGCGTTGCGGAGGCCCGTGTGTCGGCAAGGTCGACCACGATGAATATATGGGACAGGTCGAGCGCGTCAGGCAGATTCTCAGCGGCGACGTGGCCGGACTGATGGCATTTCTCCGTGGCGAGATGGAGCGTCTTGCCGCCGCCCTCCGCTTCGAGGAAGCTCAGGAGCTTAAGGTCAAATATGACCTGCTCGCCCGCTACGAGGCCCACAGCTCGATAGTGAGCCGCACGATCGGCGAGATCGACGTGTTCGGCGTCGACGACGACGGTCGCGACATTTTTGTCAACTACATGCACGTTCGCCACGGCTCGGTTGTGCGCGCCATGACGCTGCAATACAAGCGCCGGCTCGAAGAGCCTGTCGCCGCAGTGCTGTCGCTGGCCATGAACGAGATAAAAAGCCGTCTTGGAGCCGACTATCGCGAAGTTGTCGTGCGCGAGCTCCCCGACGTCGAGCCTGAAGGAGTGACATTCACTGTCCCTCAGCGCGGCGATAAGGTTAAGTTGTTGACAATCAGCGAGAAAAATGCCCGTCAATATAAGGTTGACATGCTCAGGAATCTCGAACGCACCGATCCGGGAAAACACACCGAGCGCCTGATGGAGCGGATGCGGCTCGACTTCCGGCTCGACAGTCAGCCGCGCCATATAGAGTGCTTCGACAACTCTAACATTCAGGGTACCAACCCTGTAGCGTCGTGTGTGGTGTTCCGCGACGGAAAGCCCTCGAAGCGCGACTACCGACATTTCAATATCAAGACCGTTGTCGGCGCCGACGACTTCGCCTCGATGAAAGAGGTTCTGACACGCCGCTATACACGCCTAATGGAAGAAGGCATCGACCTGCCCCAGCTCATAGTCGTTGACGGCGGCAAAGGGCAGCTCAGCGCTGCCGTCGAGGCTCTCGACGAGATCGGCCTCCACGGCACCATCGCCGTTGTCGGCATTGCCAAACGTCTCGAAGAAATCTATTTTCCCGGCGACAGCGTTCCGCTCTATATCGACAAGAATTCCGAGACCCTGCGCGTTATCCAGCATCTGCGCGACGAGGCCCACCGTTTCGGCATAACCCACCACCGCAACCGTCGCTCGAAGGGGCAGACCGTCAGCCGTCTCGACTCGATCAAGGGGGTCGGCGAAGCCTCGCGCACGGCCCTGCTGCGCCGCTTCAAGAGCCTCAAGCGAATTTCCGAAGCCGATCTCGACGCTCTGGCCGATGTTGTCGGCCCGGCCCGTGCCGCTCTCGTCTTCGAAGCCCTCCACGGAGGCGACAGTTGAAGCGGCTATTGAAATCCCGGGGAAATTCGCTAAATTTGCACCATTATGAAACGCTTTCTCTTTCTTCCGGCGGTGGCCGCAGCGGCCGCTGTCGCTTTTGCGGCGCCCGGCGCACGCACTATAGTCGAGACCGATGCCTACCGCTGGCAGGGCGACACGCTCTATCAGGACGAGTTCAAGGCATGGGCCGTCAGTCCCTACGAGATTCGCTCGACATATAAGGGACGTCCCCACTATTTCATGCCCGTCGAACAGACGTGGAAGCGCAAGAACGACCTGAGCGCCTATCCGCGCCTGACGACGCCGAACCGCCTCCATCAGGCCGTGTTCAACATGGGACTTGACGAGATGGTCAATGCCGTCGAGCCCGACACCACGCTGCGCACCGGCAAGGAATGGGCCGGAGTGTGGACACGCGACGTCAGCTATTCGATAATCCTGTCGATGGCGGTGCTCCAGCCCGAGGCCTCAATGATTTCGCTGATGAAGAAGGTCAACCCCTCGGGCCAGATAATTCAGGACACCGGTTCGGGGGGCGCATGGCCCGTGTCGACCGACAGAATGGTTTGGGTGCTCGCCGCGTGGGAAATCTATAAGGTCACAGGGTCGCGCGAGTGGCTCGATAAGGTCTATCCCATCGCCGTGCGCTCGATAGCCAAAGATGACGCCACGGTGCGCAGCGAACGCGGTCTCGTCAAGGGAGAAACGTCGTTTATCGACTGGCGCGAGCAGAGCTATCCGCGCTGGATGCAGACCGCCGACATATCGCAGAGCGAGGCTATGGGAACCAACGTCATGTATGCCGCCGCCCTGAAGGCTGTCGGCGAGATGGCCCGCATTCTCGGCCACAAGGCCGAGGCCGAGAGCTATTTCAAGGAGTCGGCGAAGCTCGCCGAGGCTATCGACCGCACGTTCTACGTCGACCGTCTCGGACTGTGGGGCATGTATACCTACGGCCGCGACGCCATGATCGTCAATCCGCGCGCCGAGACTCTCGGGCTCGCTCTGTCCATTCTCTATGACATCGCTCCCGAAAAGCGGCAGAAGCAGTTCTCGGAGAACAACCCGACCACACCTTACGGCCCGGCAATCTTTTTTCCGCAGATTTCCGACATGCCGAGCTACCACAACAATGCCCTCTGGCCTTTCGTGGCCTCTTACTGGACTCTGGCGCAGGCCAAGGCCGGCAACGAAGACGGCGTGGTCGAGGGCATCGGCTCGGTTGTCCGTCCGGCCGCTCTGTTTGCCACCAACAAAGAGAATTTCAACCTTGACAACGGCGATTATTTCACCGAGCTGAACTCGTCGAACATGCTCTGGTCGCTCTCCGGCAACCTTGCCCTGACAATGAAGATTCTTTTCGGCCTCCATTACGAGGCCGACGGACTGCTGATAAAGCCGTTCGTGCCCGAGGCCTTCCGCGGCGAGCGCTCGCTTGACAACATCAGCTACCGCGGAGCGACGCTGAACATCACCGTCAGGGGCTACGGCTGCAATGTGGCCTCAATGACTCTCAACGGCAAGCCGCTTGCCCCCGGCGAGCTTATTCCGGCTAAGAAGCTCCGCGGAACCTGCGACATTGTCGTCGAGATGGACAACAAACCTATTCCGGTGATGGGAATCCGTGCCACCGCCAACAAGAAGGCTCCGCTGACTCCCGTGGCGTGGCTCGAAGACGGCAATCTCGTCTGGAACCCGATAGAATATATCGCCGAATATGTCGTTCTGCGGGACGGACACGAAGTCGGCCATACGCGCAGCACTTCCTGGCCCGTGGGCCGTCAGTCGGGAGTCTGGCAGGTCTACGGAGTCTCAGCCGAGGGTATTCCCGGTTTCGCCTCTGAGCCGCGCTCAACGCGCAGGCGCGCCCGTTTCGAATTCTCGGGCGAGGGTGATGTCATGAAATCTCCCGAAATCAGCTATCCGGCCCGCGAGCGTCTTGACGGCAGCCACCGCGGCTTTGTCGAGACCGACCGCACGTCGGCTCCGGCCAAGGCAGTTATCCGCGTCGACGCTCCCGGCGAATATACTCTCGCTTTCCGCTATGCCAACGGCAACGGCCCCGTCAACACCGAAAACAAATGCTGTGTCCGCGCCGTCTTCGTCGACGGCGTCAAGGCCGGCACGGCCGTCATGCCTACGCGCGGAGTGGCCAACTGGCCCGACTGGGGAATGTCGAACACCGTCAGGCTGCCGCTCAGCGCCGGCGAACACACCGTGGAGCTGCGCTATCTCCCCGAAGACGAAAACATGAACATCTCGACAAACCACGCCCTCGTCGACTGCGTTGTTGTTGAACAAGCCCTCTGACGTCCGACAATCTCTTTAACAATGAAAAAAATATTCACGGCGGCCGTTGCCGCCATCCTGACATTTTCAATTTCAATGAACGCTACAACTCCTGAAACACCGTCGATGACCCGTGTGGCCGTCGAGACAACCGCCGGCAACTTCATGATCGGCCTCTATAACGACACTCCGCGCCACCGCGATAACTTTCTGAAGCTCGTCGGCGACGGATTCTACAACGGACTGCTCTTCCACCGTGTCATCAAAGACTTCATGGTTCAGACCGGCGATCCCGAAAGCCGCAACGCTCCCAAGGGAAAAATGCTCGGCGCGGGCGATCCCGGCTACACTGTCGAGGCCGAGATTCTCTGCCCCACCCATGTCAACCGCCGCGGTGCCCTCGCCGCAGCCCGCACGGGCGACAACATCAATCCCGAGCGCCGTTCGAGCGGCTCGCAGTTCTATGTCGTCACGGGCCGCAAGTTCACAGCCGCCGAGCTCGACCAGATGGAGAAACGTGCCGGCTACGAACGCACCAAAGCCGCTTTCGACCGCCTTGCCCGCGAGAACAACGACTCGATAAAGACCCTCATGCGCAATAAAGACCGCGAAGGCCTCGAAACCCTGCGTCAGGAGCTCATAAAGCGCGCCGAAGCCGAGGCCGGGACTTTCGCCTACACTCCCGCCCAGCGCGAGGCATATATCAACGAAGGGGGTGCTCCGCATCTCGACGGCGCCTACACTGTCTTCGGCGAAGTGCTCTCGGGCATGGACACCGTCGAGCGCATCGAGAACGCCGCCACCGATCAGGGCGACCGTCCGATCGAAGACATCCGCATAATCTCAATGAAGGTTGTGAAGTGACGACGCGCTTCACCCTCGACAACGGCCTGCGCGTCGTTGTCGCCCACGATCCCACGACGGCCATGGCTGCCGTCAACATCCTCTACAATGTCGGCGCCCGCGACGAAGATCCTTCGTCGACGGGTCTCGCCCATCTGTTCGAACACCTCATGTTCGGCGGCTCGAGGAACATACCATCGTTCGACGCCGCCATCGAGCGCGCCGGAGGTGTCAACAACGCCTGGACATCGAACGACTTCACCTGTTTCCACGACATCGCCCCGGCCGTGAATCTCGAGACGCTGCTCTGGCTCGAGAGCGACCGTATGCTCGAGCTGGCTTTCAGCGAGAAGAGCCTCGAAGTGCAGCGCAACGTCGTTATCGAGGAATTCAAGCAGGTCTGTCTCAACAAGCCCTACGGCGACCTCAGCCATCGCCTGCGCTCGATGCTCTACAGCGTCCACCCCTACCGCTATCCGACAATCGGACGCGCCATCGAAGACATCGAGGGGGTCACTATGGAGCGTGTCAGAGAATTCTTCTTCAGCCATTATGCTCCCAACAACGCCGTGCTCGCCGTGGCCGGCAGTGTCGAGCCTGAGCGCGTCCGCGAGCTTGTCGAGAAATGGTTCTCCGACATTCCGCGCCGTGAGATAGCTCCGCGCCGCTACCCTGCCGAGCCGCCGCGCACCGAAGCCTCATATTCCGAGATGGAGGGGCGTGTGCCCCAGACAGCCCTCTTCGTCGCCTATCCGATGTGCGGTCAGGCCGATCCCGACTTCCCGGCCTTCGACCTGCTGACCGATGTGCTCGCCAACGGCAACGCCAGCCGCATGTACCGCCGGCTCGTAATGCCCGGCGACCTCTTCTCTATGGCCGACGCCAGCGTGGCCGGCAGTGAGGAACCCGGTTATCTGCTTCTGTCGGGACGACTGCTGCAGTCGGGCGCCGACGCCGAAAAGCGCGCCTTCGACGCCCTTGAGCGACAGATCGCCGCGATAGCCACCGACGGCGTCGGCGAGCGCGAGCTTCAGCGCGCCTTCAACCGTTTCGTCAGCACCGATACTTTCAGCAATATCGATCTGGCCACGCGCGCCTCGACTCTCGCCCTCGACGAGATGCACGGCGAAACCCGCGCCGACGTCATGGCCCGCTACCGCGCCGTCACTTCCGACGACATCCGCCGCGTCGCCGCCGCGCTCCGCTTCCCGGCCCGCATCGCCTACCGTCCGCTCTCCGAATAAGTTTTATAAATCGTTTTATAAAACTTATAAGGCAGTTTTTATGTATCTTTGCCGAATATGGGATTTCTGACGCGATTACTCCGGGGGCCGCTGACGGCCCGTGCTCGAGAGGCCCGCTCATGGAAAGGGCGTCTCGAAGAGGTTCAGCGCGCCGAGCTCGCCCGGATGGTGAGGCTCGCCCGCCCGACGCTCTGGGGGCGCGATCACGGTTTCGCACGTGTCGAATCATACGAAGATTTCATTCAGGCCGTTCCTCAGCCCGTCAGCTACGAGCGGCTGCGTCCGCTGGTCATGCGAATGATCGCCGGTGAGGCCGATGTCCTCTGGCCCGGAGTGACGCGCCGTTTCGCCCAGTCGTCGGGCACTTCCGACGGCAAGAGCAAGTATATCCCGGTCACCGACGAAAGTCTGCGCCGCACTCATTTCCGGGGCACTCGCCACAGCGTGGCCCATTATCTCGAGGCTTATCCCGACAGTTCGCTTCTCGACGGACGCGCTTTCATTCTCGGCGGAAGTTTCGCCAATGAGCTGACGCTGCCGCGCGGTGTCAGAGTCGGCGACCTCAGCGCCAACCTTATAGATTCGATGCCGTCGGGAGCCGGGTTGCTGCGTGTGCCCCGGCGCGACATAGCGCTGATGGCCGACTGGCGCCTGAAGCTTCCGGCTCTGATCGAGGCGTCGGCACGGCGCCGCGACATAACGAATATTTCGGGTGTGCCGTCGTGGTTCCTGACAGTGTTGAAAGGCGTTCTCGAGCATACCGGCGCCGCGACAATCCACGATGTCTGGCCACGCCTCGAAGTGTTTTTCCACGGCGGAATAGCCTTCGGCCCCTACCGCGAGCAATACCGCCGCATAACCGACCCTTCGCGGATGCGCTATCTCGAGAACTATAACGCTTCGGAGGGCTTCTTCGCCGTTCAGGACGATCCGGCCGACCGGGCCATGCTGATGCTGCTCGACGCCGGAACGTTCTACGAGTTTATGCCGCTCGATCAGGTCGGACGGCCCGAACCGCGTCTTCTGCCGTCATGGGAGGTCGAGGCGGGAAAGACCTACGCCCTTGTCATATCGGGGGTCAACGGCCTTTGGCGCTATGAAATCGGCGACACCGTGCGCGTCAGCTCGACCGACCCGCTGAAGATAACCATCGCGGGGCGCACGCGCCATTTCATAAATGCTTTCGGCGAAGAGCTGATGGTCAGCAACGCCGACGGCGCCATCGAGGAAGTGTGCCGCGCCCTCGGCTGCGACGTGGCCAACTATACCGCGGCGCCCGTCTACGCCGGCGACCATAGCCGCGGACGCCATCAGTGGCTCGTCGAATTCAGCCGGCCGCCGCGTTCGCTCGACGAGTTCGCCCGGCGTCTCGACGCCGCCCTACAGGCCCGCAACAGCGATTATCAGGCCAAACGCACCGCCGACATATTCCTGGCGCCTCCCGAGGTCGTCGTGGCCCGGAAAGGGCTGTTCGATGCTTGGCTCGCGTCGACGGGCAAGCTCGGCGGCCAGCGCAAAGTGCCGCGACTGGCCAATTCGCGCGAGTTTATTGACCCGATGCTGAACATTAACAATCAATCCGACATTTTAATATCATGATGACAAAGCGAATTCTCACATTTCTGTTTACGCTTACGGCTGTCGTGGCTCTCCACGCCGCCGCTCCCTATTATATTTTCTATTTCATCGGCGACGGAATGGGCCACGGTCAGGTTATGTCGGCCGCGAGCGCCCGTAGCTCCCGGGGCGACAGCGCTCTGACAATGATGACATTCCCCGTGGCGTCGCTGGCCACGACCTACAGCGCATCAAGTCCCGTGACCGACAGCGCCGCAGCCGGAACAGCCCTCGCCAGCGGCCGCAAGACCGCCAACGGAATGCTGGGCGTCACCCCCGACACCGTCGCCGCCGGCTCGCTGGCAGCGCGGCTTCAGCAACTCGGCTACGGTGTGGGGCTTGTCACGTCGGTGGCTATCGACGATGCTACTCCGGGAGCTTTCTACGCCCATGTTCCGCAGCGCGGCCAATACTACGACATCGGCATTCAGGCCGCCCGCAGCGGCTATGAATTTCTTGCCGGCGCCGGGCTGCGCGGTCTGCGCGACAAGTCGGGACGCCCCACCGATCTGCTGCCCGAGCTTGCCCGCAATGGCTATGATGTCGTGCGCGGTCTCGACGCTCTCGCAGCCTCGGGTTCGCGCAAGATAATGCTGCTCTCTACCGACACTCTCAGCCCCAACTCGATAGGCTATGCCATCGAGGCCGCCGAAGGCGCCATGCGTCTGCCCGACATGACGGACGCCGCTCTGGCCCATCTCGGAAAGGTCAGCCCCGACCAGTTCTTCATGATGGTCGAAGGGGGCGAGATCGACCATGCCGGTCACTCTAACGATGCAGCCACGGTTATCGCCGACGTCGAGGAATTCGACAAGGCTCTGCAGCGTGCGGTCGACTTCTATAAAGCCCATCCCGACGAAACGCTTATCGTTGTCACCGCCGACCACGAGACCGGCGGCATGACCGTCGGCAACAATGCCTCGGGTTATATGGCCCGTATGGGACTGCTCTCCGGGCAGAAGATGTCGAAAGACAAGATGGCCGAGACGATCAAGAATATGCTGCGTCAGCGCCGCGTCTACGGCTGGGACGACATTCGCGCCATGCTTGCCGAAAACCTCGGCCTCTGGTCGGCCATCCCCGTCGGCGAAGAGCAGGAGAAAGCCCTTGAGGAAGCTTACAGGAAAGTGTTCGTCGACCGCGATGCCGAAGATACCGAAACCCTCTACGCACGTTTCGATCCGCTGACTGTCACGGCTTTCGAGATAATCGATGCCACGACCGGAGCCGGCTGGACATCGGCCCACCACACAGGCAACCTTGTGCCTGTCTTCGCCCTCGGCGTCGGCGCTCAGGAATTCTCGGCCATGCGCGACAATACCGACATCCCGAAGACTATTCTCCGCATCGTTGAAACCTACCGCGATCCGTCGCCGATGATGCGCAGCAGAAAATAGGGAGTAAAATTTTAAACTCTAAATTCTCCATTCTAAATTTTAGATACACACAATGAAACTAAGAATCCTTGCCTCGCTGACAGCCCTGCTCGCCGTAGCCACAGTTTCGGCCAAAGTCGATTACGCCGCCATGAACCCGCCCGAAAGGAGTGCCTTGGTTGAGCGTTTCGTGGCCGGCGACACTACGCTCACCCCCGACCAGATCGACGTCGTCTACTACGGCGCTGTCTTCGCCCCGGGATATGCCGCTCTGCCGCGTTCCTACGATACTATCAACGCCCTGCGCGCCGAACGCCGCTTCGACGAGATGATGCCCCTATGTAAAAAAGCTCTTGCCGACGACCCCACGAACCTGACTCTGCTGTTCCGCGCTTTTGCAGGTGCTTATAATACCGGCGACACATCTCTGAAAGACAATGCGGCCGGCCGCGTCAACCAGCTCTGCGACGCCATTTTCCGCTCGGGCAAGGGGGTTGACACTTCCGATCCCTTCGAGGTCGTCATTGACAGCGACATCGAGCAGTTCCTGACAAACTATCTTCAGGTCGAGCAGATTCTCGACAGCGCCATGCTCGGCCCGCTGACCGTGGCTAAAGTGAAGCTGCCCGGCCGCGACGAGCCCGCGTATCTCTATTTCCGCGTCTATAAGCCGAAGGGTTGAAACGCTGCCGGCTCATAGTCAATCCCATTTCGGGAACACGTTCGAAGCAGGGCCTCGGCGAGGCCCTAGCGGCGCGTCTCGGCCCGGACTGGACGGTCGAGACCTGCCCGACCGAATATGCCGGTCACGCCACGGCTCTCGCCGCCGAAGCCGCCGCTGCCGGCTATGATGCCGTCATAGCCGCCGGAGGCGACGGAACGGTCAACGAAACTGCCCGCGCCCTATGCGGAACGCCTACAGCTCTCGGAATAATTCCCTGCGGCTCGGGCAACGGTCTGGCGCGCCATCTCAACATTCCCGTCGACAACGTCGCCTCGCTCGACATCATAGCCGGCGGCCGCACGCTCGACGTCGACACCGGCAGCGTCAACGGACGCCCGTTCTTCTGCACCTTCGGCGTCGGCTTCGACGCCGCCGTCAGCGAGCGCTTTGCCCGGAAAAACCGCCGCGGCCTGTTCTCATATTTCCAGTCGGCCCTCGAGACATTCCGGAACTACCGCCCTCAGACCTACACCATAACCGCCAACGGCTCGGAAGTGACCCACAAGGCTTTGCTCGTGGCCGTCTGCAATGCATCGCAATACGGCAACAACGCATATATCGCGCCGGGAGCCTCGATGCTCGACGGCCTTTTCGACGTTCTGATTCTCCATTCCGACAATCCGCTGTCGGCCGTGCGTCTCGGGCTCGACATGATGGCCGGCACTCTCGGCAGCAACGCCGGCGTCGACATGATCCGCACCTCATCACTGACGATAACCCGTCTTTCCGACGACATATCGCATATCGACGGAGAGCCGGTCGAAGGGCTCGGCGAGCGTCTCGTTCTCGAATGTCGCCCGGCCACGCTACGAGTGTTCGTCCCTGAAAATATTCCCGTCTTCACACCTCTGATAACCCCTCTTCAGGCCTTCGGCCGCGACATCCTCCTGACCTTCAGCCACCTCTTCCGCCAGTAAACCTTCATCCTTTTCGGGTGATTGTCACAAGATGATAATACTAACACGGAGAAGCACAATTGTAAATTGTCGGTTGTAACCGACGAATTTCCTCCGCTCAATGGTGTTCTGCAACACCCCTCTACTGGTCAGTCATTTTGGCAATTAGAAGCTCAAAAGACAGATCTGACAGCGCCCGACAAGCGCGGGACGCACGAAATCTCTACAACCGGCGGTGTTAGCCGCCGGACAGTAGGCCTCACCACAAATTCGCGGCAAGCCACGGTAGTGCGCGCCGCCGCGAAACGCGACAGCACAGGTCGCGGGCCTTTGGCTAACGTCGGTTGTGTGACGGCGCGCGCTCCGTTTGACATAGACTATCAGCGGGTTTGCAATAGCTTCGGCCATATTCATGGGCGGAAAATCTCGCAAAACCGGAGTTTTGCAACAGATTCTGTGTTTTTAAGTTTCGGTGGAAATATGGCGAATCCGAATGTCCCGGATAAACGGTTGATCTGTCCGGAAGCCCGACTCTTAGCTCTGCTTCGGGAGAGTTTTTTGTGACAATGCCAAAAGATATGTTTTACGGGATTTTATTTATCAGGCGCAATTTGAATTGATTTCTTTTTTGACCTTTTGTCTTTCTCCTTAAATGGTTGAACACTTTTCAGACCGTCGATATGTTCAAACAATTGAGGCTCAACATTCGCCATCATTGGGTCAAGTATGAAATCGATTCCTTCCCTTCGCGCTAATTTCGCAGCGGGGACAAAGTCGGAATCTCCCGAGAATAAGACGATTTGATTTACGAATTTTTTTAATGCCAGAGATGCTATATCTACCCCGATTTTCATATCAACACCTTTCTGTCTGACCGACAGAAAGACATCATCTTCAGTTAAATCGCTAAATGTGATTTTGCCTTTAAGCAAATCGTGTGTGGCAGACGGACGAATTTCCCAATGACCATTATCTTTTAATGTCCCGACCCTTAAAGCAACCTTTCTTTTCTGTTTCAATGCCTCCATTAGTTCAACACGGAATTTATATTCTGTGGTTTTACTAAAATCAACAGCTTTCTTACTTATCGGATTATGCGCTTTCTTTCCTAACGGCATGCAGTCATAATAGAAAATGCGATATAATATATTGCGTTTCCCTACATGTTTATGTGCCATCGCATACATTAAATCCGCAACTTGAGAGCCGTTGAGGTGTCGGTCTTTATTGTAAAGGGTATTAAAACGTTTTACAAAGAAACCGCCATCAATAAGTATTGCGATTTTAATAGGAGGTAATAGTTCGTTGGTCATAAAAATTAAAAAAAGCTCAAGGGTTGGCGTATCCATTATCAAGAATTAGCGGCAGAGCTGCTATCGGATGCGCGTTGCCATGAGCATAATCGTGGTTGCAAATTTACGACCAATTTCTTATAAAAACAAATTTTCCCATTGGAAAGTTTCGGCTGAATTCGCTGTAATATGAATATCAATAAAATCGATTAGGAAGGGAGCCGGATGAGGAAAGCATTGTGCATTTTTCGCACATTTCACAATCTGACCTTATTGGGGCTTGACTATGTTTTGCGGCTGCTTGTTGAAAAAGCCGCCGAACGACAGATCTTCATCAAGTTCTGGCCAATGTATGCCGAAGTGCGATATTGTGTAATTTTCGCGCTGATGCGGGGTTGCGTTTGCCAGACGGGGATAATCGGCAAACAGTTCCCGTGACTGGCGTTTGTCTTTGAGTTGCAGCCAAATGGCTGTGTCAGTCATCCAGATACGTATGATGTCGATTTTATTTATCATTTGAATTATTTCTTGAAATATTCATTCCAGCGCGCAATGATGATATCTTTATTTTCTTCCAATATTGATTCGATCATTTTTAATTCATTCTTCTTAAATCCAAAATTCTCTATCAGTTCAACGTTTTCCACGTTGAATTTGGCCTCGCATTCTCCTTTGCTTATATGAACGTGAATGGGGTCATGGACTGGATTTGCTGTCGGTGGAGACTGAATGTCAGTTGCGGGTCAGACGGCCGAGCCTCTAAGATCAGGTGAGCCGGAGGCTGTTGTTGCTATGAGGCAGATGACTGTCATTCAAGCAGTCTGTCAACCTCAGCCTTGAGCAAGGGGAGATGGCGGACTACGATTCCCCACATAATATCGTCGGTTACGCTGTCGTAGCCGTGAATGACATAATTGCGGGTGTCAACGATTCTTCGCGCTGAGGTAATTTCTATTTCGGGAGCAATCTTCAAGAGCCTGTTCATGGCTTCGCCAATAATTGTGATGTTGCGTTCTACCGCACGCCGCAGACATAGGTCTGACAGGTATACCTCATAGCGCTTTGGCCGGGTCTCAAAAAAAGAATCCACTTCCAGAATGGCATTTCGGATATCTTCAAGAGTCTTACTTATTGTGCGCTCCATAACAGTCTTCGGGTTTCGTCAATTTCAGTGCGAAAGAAGCGGTTTTTAACAGACTTGTTCACTATCATATCAACTTTCCGGCCTACGACTGTTTCAATTTCATGAATAAAATTGAAAAAATTGTCGGCATAGTCAAGCAGCTCGATATGTTTTTCATCAAAGTCGACAAGGAAATCGATATCGCTGTCGTCGTTGAAGCGCGGAGTCAGTATTGAGCCGAACACCCATAGCCGGGCAACCTTGTATTTCTTACACAAGGCGACAATCTTGTCGATATTCATTTCTATGAGCTTCATACGTCGGCAAATATAATCTTTTGTAGCGAGACGACAAAAAAGCGAACTCAGATTGTCGTCTGAATTCGCTGTTGGTGGAGTATAGCGGACTCGAACCGCTCACCTCGACACTGCCAGTGTCGCGCTCTAGCCAGATGAGCTAATACCCCGTTGCTTTGCGCTGCAAAGGTAAGCGCTTTTTTTCGTCCCTGCAAATTTTTTGGCGTTTTTTTGCAACGTAGAGGGCGTAAGGGCGGGTTTTCTGAAAAGAATGAGTAAATTTGCAGGTTGTAAAACCCTTTGATTATGAAAAAAATCTTTATAGCCGGCCTTGTCGGCGCTCTGCTGTCGCTGACAGCGGCCTGCGGCAACGGCCATCGTGATTCCGACACCGATGCCGCCGTCGAGAGTTCTTCGGAGGCTCTGACAAGCGCAATGGAGAGCGGCGACATTGCCGCTGTGGCTGCTGCGGCCGATTCCATGGCTCTCTATCTCGACGAGCTGACTCCCGACGAGAATGTAGCGCTGCTGCTGGCGTTCCTCCAGCTCCATAACGATGCCGTCAAGCGCGGCGACCGCAACGGCGACCTCGAGATCATACGCAAGTATGTCGATGTCTACGGCATCGTCGTCGACGAGAATCCCGAGGATATGCGTTCGGCTTTCGCCCGCGCCATGGATGTCAACCCGAAGGTCGACTTCGAGGCTGCTTTCAAGGAGTTCCGTCTGGCTCTGAGCGACTACGACGCCACTCAGATCGCCGCCGAAGATGACGACGAGCCGGCTCCGCGCGCAAAAGCCGACAGCGATTCGACCAAAACCGATAAGAAGCAGGAGGGGTCGGCTACCGAAGCTCCCGCCGCCGTAACTCCTGTCGACTGAGGCTATGAGCAAGGTTCTCGACACTGTCAGCGGGCGCCTGCGCGCTCTGGCGTCGTCGCGCAGCCTGTGGCTGTCGCTGGCGTCGGTGGTCATCATTGCGGTGGTGGCTTTTGTCTATTTCTATCCCGACGCCGCCCAGGGAAATGTGTTGCGGCAGCACGACACCCAGCAGGGTATCGCCATAGGCCAGGAGGCGAAAGCCTACGCCGAGGCTACCGGCGAGAAGCCGCTCTGGACCGGCTCGCTCTTCTCGGGTATGCCAACGTTCCAGATCTCGCCCGACTATCCGTCGGGGCGCCTCTTCGGCTGGATCAACACCGTCATGGGGCTCGGGCTCCCTTCGCCGGCCAATCTGCTGGCGATGATGATGATAGGATTCTTCATCCTCGGGCTGGCGCTCAGGATGCGCTGGTGGGTGGCGCTGATCGCCGCCATCGGTTACGGCTTCTCGAGCTATTTCCTCATTATCATCGGTGCCGGTCATATATGGAAGTTCGTCACACTGGCATATATCCCCCCGACGATAGCCGGCATAGTGATGGCCTACCGCGGCCGTTATCTGGCCGGGTCGGCGCTGGCGGCGCTCTTCGCCATGATGCAGATAGCGTCGAACCACGTTCAGATGACCTATTATTTCCTGCCTGTGGTTCTCGGTTTTGTCATCGTCTATGCTATCCGCGACATCCGCGCCAACCGCACGGCACGCTGGGCCAAGGCCACCGGCGCTCTTGCCGTTGCCGCCCTGCTGGCTGTCACGGCCAATCTGCCGAGTCTCTATAACACCTACGAATATTCGAAAGAGAGCATGCGCGGCGGCCACAGCGAGCTGACGCGCGCCGTCGACGAGGCTTCGCAGGCCACTGCCGGACTCGACCGCGACTATATCACGCAATACAGCTATCAGCCCTCCGAGACCTTCTCGCTGCTGATTCCCAACATCAAGGGGGGCGCCAGCGTCAAGCCCGAGAAGGGACAGATGACGATGCTGACCCTCGCCGACCTCCCCGAGGCGCGCGAGAAAGCCGCAAAGGGGGAGATAGGGCCTGCCGAGGCGCAGTATCTCAGCTATATGAGCCAGTATTTCGGCGATCCCGAGGGCACCAACGGCCCCGTCTACGTCGGCGCTCTGATCTTCGCCCTGTTCCTGCTGGGCGTCGTTATCGTGCGCGGCCCGATGAAATGGATGCTCGTTGTGCTGACCATTCTGTCGATATTCCTTGCCTGGGGACGCCACATGATGTGGTTCACCGACCTGTTTATCGACTATATCCCGATGTATAGCCGGTTCCGCACGGTGGAGAGCATCCTCGTTGTCGCCGGCTTCACCATGCCGCTGCTGGCAGCCATGGCCCTTCAGCAGATATTCACCGTCGACGCCGAGAAGCTTAAAACCTACCGCAAGCCGCTGCTATGGTCGTTCGGCATAACGCTCGCCTTCTGCATGTTGGGCGTCATCTGGCCCGAAATCTACGGCACCCCCATCAGCGACAACGACCGTCTCATCGACAGCATGATCGCCGAACAGCTTGCCGCCGAGGGCTACGACAGCGCTACGGCTCAGGCCTTCTCGCTCCAGTCCCCCTCGATCTACGCCGCTGTCACGTCGCTGCGCACTTCTCTTGTCGAGGCCGACTCGCTGCGTTCGATGCTGATCGTCATCATCGGCCTCTGCGTGATCTTCTTCTATATGCGCCGCAAGCTGTCGGTGGCCGTGGCCGCCGTAGTTATCGGCGTGCTCATCTGCGGCGACCTCTATATGGCCGACAAGCGCTATCTCAACCACGACAGTTTCGTGGCCCGCCGCCTGACCGCCGGGCCTCCGATAGAGATGACCGACGCCGACCGCCAGATTCTGGCCGACACGGCCATGAACTACCGTGTCTTCGACATGGGGCGCTTCGACTCGGCAGATCCGAGCTACTACCACAAGATGATCGGCGGATACCATGCCGCCAAGCTGACGCGCTATCAGGATCTTATCGACGCCCATCTGCGCGCCGTGGCCCAGGGACGTCCTTCCGAGGCCGACCTCAATGTGGTCAATATGCTTAATGCCAAGTATATCGTCACTCCCGACGGGCAGGTGCTCGAAAATCCCGAGGCCCAGGGCAACGCCTGGCTCGTCAGCGACCTCAAGTTTGTCGACAATGCCGACAACGAGATGGCGGCGCTGAGCGCCATCGACCTGCGCACCACCGCCGTCGCCGACAAGCGTTTTGCCTCTGTCCTGTCGAAGCCTCAGGCCGCCGCTCCGGGCGACACCATCTTCGAGACCTCCTACGCGCCGAACCGACTGACCTATAAGGTCGACACACGCAGCGGCGGTGTCGCAGTGTTCTCCGAAGTCTACTTCCCCTGGGGCTGGCACGCCACCATCGACGGCAAACCGGCCGATATAGCCCGTGTCAACTATGTTCTGCGCGCTATGAACGTACCCGCCGGTGCCCACACCATCGAGATGTGGTTCGATCCCGAATCGGTGCGTGTGACCGATACGTGGGCCCGCATAGCGATAATCCTCATCTATGTCGGACTGGCCGCCGCTCTCGGCTGCTGGCTGTTCTGCCGCCGGCGCGACGAAGAAGAGCCGGCCGCGGCAAAATGACAGGCTTTTTACGGCGCTACCGCACGTCGCGCGGTTTCGGCGTTCATTCGCCGCTGGCCTATGAGCTGATCACCGGGCCGCTGCGCGACCGCGGGGTGGCCTACTACTGTTTCGACAGCGTGGTGACGCCGCGTGCGCGGCGCCTCGTCAGACTTGCCGCGCGCCTCGGCGCCGACAGTGTGGCGTCTCTCGGACATATCGACTCCGACATCGCCGGGGCTGCCGCCCAATTCTCCCTTGGCGGAAATTCCCGCCTGCTCGTCGTCGGCCGCGGTGCCGATGGCGGCGAGGCATTACGGGCGTCGTCAGAGAGCCTGCTTACTGCTGTCTACGACATGGGCCTCTGGAAAGAGCTCTCCGAACAGCGTGAAGGAACCGAGGCGTTCACCGACGGCCGCGAGGGATTCATCGTGCGCCGGCGCGACCTCCCCGGAACCGTCTACGAAATCAGGTTCAGATGACACGCGAGATCAGCGACGTCGGCCGCATCGTCGACAACTTCGGCGCTTATCTGCGCCTTGAGCGCGGAATGAGCGACAATACCGTCGAAGCCTATACCGACGACGTCGGCAAACTGCTCTCTTATCTTGCCGACAGCGGCATAGCGCTGCGCTCGGTCGACCTCGACACACTGCGCCTCTTCGCCGGCGCGCTCCACGACCTCGGCATCGCCGCACGCTCGCAGAAGCGGATCCTCTCGGGTGTCCGTTCGTTTTTCCATTATCTTGTCATGGAGAACTATCTCGAGCGCGACCCGTCGGTGCTCCTTGAGATGCCGACATTCGGACGCAAGCTCCCCGAAGTTCTCAGCGTAGCCGAGATCGACGCCATGGAAGCCGCCATCGACCCGGCCTCGGAGCAGGCCGCGCGCAACCGCGCCATTATCGAGACTCTCTACAGCTGCGGGCTGCGCGTCAGCGAGCTCGTAGGGCTCGAACTGTCGCGCCTCTATCCCGAAAAAGGCTATGTGATAGTCGAGGGCAAGGGGTCGAAAGAGCGGCTTGTGCCGATATCGCCCGTCGCCCTCGACGCCATAAACGATTATCTGAAAGGGGAACGCGCGGCGCTCACCGTTAAGCCCGGGGCCGAGAACACGGTGTTTCTCAACCGACGCGGCGCGCCGCTGACGCGTGTGATGGTCTTCTATATAGTCCGCCGGCTCGCCGAGTCGGCCGGCATACGCCGCAAAATCTCGCCCCACACGCTGCGCCATTCGTTCGCCACCCATCTTCTCGAAGGGGGCGCCAATCTGCGCGCCATACAGCAGATGCTCGGCCACGAGTCGATAGCGACAACCGAAATCTATCTCCACGTCGATTCTACAGCCCTGCGCGAGCAGATTCTGCGCTGCCATCCGCGCGCACGTTACCAGTAGGGGAGCCGCAGAGCCGGAGCCGCGGGCGCATCTGTCGTCGCGGCCATCACCTCGAGAGCGATGGCGCGCGTCATGACAATGTCGTCGTGACAGCCGCGTCGCGCCGCCCATCCGCCGTTGGGAAGCTGCTCGTAGGTCAGCAGCTCGTTGCAGGCTTCGTGGCTGCGCTCTGTGTAGGCGCCGTCGCGCACGGCGGCTATGAGCCGCGTTATGGCCGACGCTTTCGTCTTGACATTGGTGTGGAATCCCGCGCGGCGCATCGCCGTCGGCCGTCCCCATTCATCGCTGACGGCGCGCATATAGACATTGGGATAGCTCAGCACGAGGCGGTTGAGCACCACCGAGGGCTCGCCCGCCGGAGAGGCCGATTCGAGGGTGTTGCTCTCGACGACGAGCAGCGCCTCGTTGTAACGGCGCGCAATCTCTTCGGCGCGTCGCGCCAGCAGGTCGTGGTCGCTGTGGCCGCGCCATTGCGCCACAACCTCGGGCCGTTCGCCGCGGCGCATTACGGCTATGACGCTCCAGTCGGCCGTGTCGCAGCGTCCGCCGACATCGACCGTAACAACATATTCCGCTCCGTTTTCGGGAACGGCCCACACCTCCAGGCCGTCGCTGACGCTCCCCTCGCGGCAGCCGAGGCGCAGGCGCCCGACGTCGGCGCTGGTGAACACTCCCGTGCCGCTGAAAGCGAATGCTTCGGCCGGAGTCGACGGAAATTCGGCCTTCATGCGCGTGTCGGTCGACATCTCGCGCCGCTTGCCATGGTACCAGGCTATCGCTTCGAGCGTCACCCCCGCCTCCCACAGGCCGCGTTCGTAGTCGTCCATCGCCGCCCATAGACGCGCAGGGTCGGCTACCTGCTCGCGGTAGATCTCGATCTCGTGCCACGCCACGAAAACCGGCGTCTTGTCGCTCTTCCCGGCCTCGCTCCGCAGCCATTCGCGATGGAAATACGATCCGACGCCGTTGGCCGTGCTCTCCATCACGATGAGAGAATCAGCTATGCGCGCCACACCGCTGACGGCCGCCTGCACGAGCTCTTCGGGAGCATGCTGCCGAGAGTCTTTCCAGAACGCCACCTCCGACAGATGGGCCATCGCTATGTCGCTGCCGCGGCATGAATCGGGGTTCTCACTGCTGCCGACGGTCACAGTGGCGCCGCGTCCGGCAATCTGTCGGCTGTTCTGCGAGCCGGCCACGGCGCTGAACGCCGCCTCTTTTTCCTCGCGCCACAGCCCGTCGGGATAGCTTTCGAGAAGGCGTGTGTAGATACGGCGGATCGTGATGGCAGTGTCCTTGACGTGGGCGCATATCAGCGAGTTCCAGTTGCGGCGGTGGATAATCTGAATCCAGGCCATGTAGACCTGAACGAACGTCGAGCTGCCCCATTGGCGCGCTTTCAGGATGATGATGCGCATCGGCTCTCCGGCCCGGCGCTGTTTTTCGAGGGCGGCGAGAACCTTGCGCTGTCCGGCGTTGAGGCGCAGCCTGACGTCAGCACCGCTGAGCTTGTCGCGGATAGTGGCGCAGCGCGCGGCCCAGTATTCGAAATCATGGCGGAAGCGCGTGTCTATGGCTTCGGCAGCGCTCATGCCCGCAGTGTCAGGCATATCCTCGGGAACCCACGCTTCCGAACCCAGAAAAAGCGCGCGGCGTCGCGGGCCGAGGCATCCTTCGCCGGTCAGAGGATCGTAGGGGGCGCAGGCGAGAGCCTTGCGGCGTTCATTTTCGGCTATTATGGCATTGATGTCGGTCATTGTAGCGAAATTTTTGAGATTAAAGTGTCGGGCGAAACTTTGCCGCTGATTTTCAGACGCCATCGGGCTCGCCGCGGCGTTATCAGCGGCAGTATCAGCGGCGCGTTGAGCTCTCCGCTGACGGTGAAGCGGGCCACGGCGCGCGAGCCGACATCTTCATCGCCGCCGTCGCCGTAAAGTTCCACCATAAGCTCTGCGGCCGACGACGTCAGCCACAGTTCGAGGCGGCGCGGGCGGCGTCGCAGCCCCGACCCGACAATAGCGTCGTAGACTATTGCCGCAGCCGTCCGGCGCTCGTCGCCTCCTACAATCCACGCCTCTGTCGGCGACGAGGCTACGAATCCCTCGCGGTGGGGCGCCATCGACGAAACCTTCATCGACCGCCGGTAGAGCGGATGGCCGTCGAGGTCGGCCACTGTGACGGCCGCGCCCGTTGTTGCTACCCAGAGTTCTTCGCGGCTGTTGTCGCAGCCTAAAGCCGTTATAGTCGAGGGAAATGACGAAAGCTCGGTGACGCCGGCCCCGTTGAGGCGCAGCAGCGAACGGCCCGAGGCTGCCATTATGCCGCGGGCCGACGGTGCCCATGCCGACACCTCGCGGCGGTCGATGACCGACAGGTCGATACGGCTGCGCGCGCTGTTGACGGCGGCCGCATAGATTCCGGCGTCGGTGAATACGTAGAAGTGGGCACGCCCGAAATCCCACGACGAACGGCTGCGCGCGGCGGCGGTGATGCCTCTGACGGTGACTCCCTCGGGGAGCGCAGCCCGGCATAGCGCTTCCATCGGTCGCGATGTATCGCAGGCAATCAGCTCGCCGCGGCAACGCACGCGGCCCGGACGGTTCTCGGACGGAACGAGAGCCGACGCGCTGTCGGCGAGTGTCACCGGCTTCAGCGTCGGGTTGAGGTAGTAGGTCATCGTGCCGTCGGACGTGGGTGTCAGTTCGACTTCGGCAAGTGTGGTGCCTACGGCGATGCGCAGCGACGCTCCGTCGCCGCCGGGATAGACAAGCAGCGGCGACAGCGACGTCGGACGTGAGCCGTCGCCGCGGAATGTCGCCACTAATGAAGCCTGCTTACCGTTGTCGGCGAGTCGGTTCAGGGTGACTTTCACAGAGCCGCCCCATGCACTCCCTTCGGTCGTGGCGGCGTAGAGCGACGGGCTTTCCGGCTCGACGGGTTGCCGCGTGATGTCGCCCGCAACGATGATGTCGCCGTTGATGCCGACGGCCCCAGCAGCGCTGTCGGCTGTTTCGGCGGCACGCTGTCGCCGGCCGGCGTTGCTCAGCGATATGCGCCCCGACGGCCATGTGCCGTCGCTGCGGCGCCGGAGCCGCGCTTCGTAGGCGGGAGTGTTGATTGTCTCGAGACGGTCGATGATCTGGCGCAATACTCCCGAGGGAGCATCGCCGTCGAGTCCGACCCCCGGAAGCGTTGTGCGCAGAGTGGCCGACGAGGCGTCGCGCCGGGTCATGCGCGTCAGCGAGAGCGCCCCTTTGGCGAGCGGCTCGACAGGCTCGCTGACTTCAACGACAATCTCTTCGACGCGGTTCTCCCAGGCGGCGTCGGTCGCCGAGGGCCAGCTGACCGCTAAAGTGTAGGCTGTTCCCGTCAGCGTTCCCTCATTCAGAGAGCTGAAACTGCCGTCGGCGAAAGTCAGGGTGCGGTCGGCCAATAGCGCCGAAAGCGGCGACGAGGCTGACGGAAGCAGCAACACCGGCGGTGTCAGCGCCACAGTGCGCCCGCGGCTGTCGAGCGAGCGGATGCGCGCCACCACGGGCTGAAAGAATGCTCCAGCGGCAGCGGCCTGAGCGCTCATGGCGCGGTAGGCCGCCGAGATGTCGGCGGTCAGTGTGGCCCGGTCGTCGGCGGTCAGCGGAGTCGATATGGTAGGGTAGGAACCTTTGAGCTTGCGCGAGGCCATAACCTGCTGAAGCGACACCAGCGGCGACGCCTTCACGACGGGGCCGCGCAGCGTGCCCATGACGTCGCTGCGCCGCCATGTAGAGTCGGCATAACGCCATACCGAGGTATCGCCGTCGGCCATTACGGTTACCTCGTCGGCACCACTTTCGATGACGGCCGCGGCCGACGGACACCGGCTGACTATTGTCACGGTTTTCCCTGCCGGAGTCACGGCGGTAAGCCCCACGGGACCCTGATAGAAACAGGTCAGGCCGTCGGAACTGCTGAAAACATGGATTAGACGCCCTGTGGCGCCGGTGGCAAGCGGCTCCGGCTCTCCGGCCGGAACGAGTCCTGCCGCCGTGGGGCGGAGATCAGTGTGTAGAATCATAGCGTAAAAGAATAGGTTAGATGCGCGCAAAGCTACGCCGCGCGCCCGCCCTCGCCCCCTTCTTAACGCAAAATCCCGCCCGATAGGCCCGATAAGCCCAATACGGCCAATTATTCCTCAATAAGCCGCTGGATGTCGGCCTTTAGGCGCGGTATATGATTTATCACAATTGCCCAAAGAATATCAGGTTTAAGAGAGTCGTAAGCATGAATGACATAATTTCGAGTGTCGACGATTTTTCTGGCAGAAGTAATTTCTATTTCTGAATTGATTTTCAATATGCGGTTCATTGCTTCTCCCAGAATTTCAATATTGCGCTCGACGAACTTTCGGAATATCACGTCATTCTCAAAAATCTCATACTGTCGGCCAAATCTTTCTTCAGCCATTTCTATTTCCGAGATGGCCTGAAGCATATCGTAGAGATATTTTTTTATCATTTCATCCATAAATCAGATGCTTTGTGCGGTCGAGTTCGTTGCGGAACACCGGGTTGCTCACTGCGTCATCACAAACGAGATCAACCCTGCGACCGATTATTGCCTCAAGTCCATGTAGAAAATCGAAAAAGGTATCCGCCCAGTCGATCTTTTCGGAATTAATGGCATCGGCGTCGAAATTAACAGAGAAATCGACGTCGCTTGCGTCATTAAAGCGCGGTGTCAGTATGGAACCGAACACCCATAGTTTTTCAACTTTATGCATTCTGCACAAAGCGGCGATTTTGTCGATATTCATTTCTATCAGTTTCATACCTCTGCAAATATAACCATAAACAACAATATAACAAAAATGGAACTGTGAATTTACGTGTGGTCATGTTTTGAGTCGCGAATTAATTGTGGCGGGCGAATTTTATTTTTGGTTATTGGGAATTATTAACTACCTTTGCGGCCGACAGTTCTAATTATAAATTTACCTTAAATTTTTTTCTCGAATGAAAAAGTTTTTTACTCTTGTTTGCCTCGGTGCTTCGCTCTGCGGCACAGCCATGGCGGCTGAAACAGTCCATCAGGGCCAGGGCATGAGCGGCGAAAACGCCTACTCTGAAGTCACCTTCACCAACGCTCAGGACAACACCACTACGGCAACAGCCAAGGCTGTCTATACTCTGACCGCCACTGCCGAAAACAATGTTGCTGTTGAGGCAAAGTTCGAAAATCTCGATCCCGCGACTTTCATCGGTCTTGTAGATGCCTGCTATTTCTTCGTTGAGGGCGTCGGCGAAACCACGCTGAATGTTGCCGACGGAGTTTATACCGGAACTACCGCCGGAACCTTCACCGAAGGAACTACCTATACCGGCTGGTTCAAACGTATGTCGTCGGGCGACTACTATGGCGGTGACCTCATCTTCCCCTTCGAATTCACCTATACAACCGGCGGTGAGGAACCGGGTCCCGGCCCCGAGCCGACCGATCCTACCGACGGACGCACTCCGAAGAATGTCTACAACGCTCCCGAAACCATCCCCGCCGACAATATCTTCTTCGCTCCCGGATGGAATCCCAGCGATCAGTATAGCTACACTCTGACCGCCGACGCCGCTACCTTCGTGCTGACCGCCGCCACTTTCGAACGCTGGCAGGCTCAGTTCAAGATTCCCACCGGGGCCAGCTTCACAGCCGAAGATGTCTATCAGCTCGAGTTCGACTATAAGGCCGACAACGCTTTCACCGGCCACGTGAAACTCTATCAGAACGGCGCTGACGGCACTTTCGCTGTAGATCAGGATCTCGCTATGACTGCTGAAGTCCAGCACTTCAAATCGCCTGTCTACACTAACAAGCCTCTCGAAAACGTTATCCTTCTCTTCGACTGGGGCGGCAATCCTGCCAACACGACCATCGAGGTGACCAATATCAAACTGATCAAATATGTGACCGGCGACGAACCCGAGCCCGCCACCACTCCCGAACAGCTCTATCTCAACGGCGCTATCGTAGGATGGGTTGAGCCTTCAGAAGCAAATGCCGACAAGTTCGCCGACTATATCCTCGCCGAAACCGAAAAGGGTTCAGGCATCTACACCGGCGAATTCGAATTCGAGGCTAAAGAGAACAACTCGTTCCGTTTCTACAGCAAGCTCGACGGCTGGGACAACAGCTCGATCGGCGCTTCGCAGGATGAAAAGCAGAATCCCTTCACCTTCACCGACAACGTCTATGAAGGCGAGATCTTCATCGGCGGAAAAGGTAATTGGCAGCTTCCCGACGACTTCGCCGGAAAGGTTAAGATGACCGTCAACCTCAACGATAAGAATATCAAACTCGAAGCAGAGACTAAGCAGGATTCTATCGAGGCTATCGAAGCCGAGACTGCTGAGGCTGTCTACTACAACCTTCAGGGTGTTCGCGTAGCCAACCCCGAAAACGGCATCTTCATCAAGGTTGCCGGCAATAAGGTAGAGAAAGTAATCCGCTAAATTAACCAATCCCATATATTGGCGGGCGCCCCGGCGGGCGCCCGCTTTGTTTGTACTTAAAAAAGGTGAAAGCGAGGGGTTTTTCATTGTTTTTTGCTTAATTTTGCGGTTAATTTCCCTATGAACTATCAAATCATGAAATATATCGCAATTCTTGTGGCCGCACTGGCGGTCGCGACGGGTGTCAGCGCCCAACAGCTCAGCCTCGACGCTGTTTCCCCCGGAACCCTCGAAAGCCGCGTAGGCTCGAACGTTTCGGCGACTTCGCTCTCTGTCAGCGGCAGCCTCGACGTGCGTGATCTCGACTTCATCTCGTCGAAAATGACCTCGTTGACAACGCTCGACCTCGGAAATGCCTCGATAGCCGCTTTCGAAGGGGATCGCCCGATGTTTTCGCTCTCAACATGCCGCGCCGGCGAACTGCCGCGCATGTCGCTGGCCGGACTGAAAGCCACGACTGTAGTTCTCCCCTCGTCGCTGACGTCTGTCGGCGACGGCGCCCTTGCGGGGTCGGCCCTGACATCGCTGACCATCCCCGCCGGCGTGAAGAATATCGGAGCGGGAGCTTTCGCGTCGTGCACAGGCCTGACAAAGGCAACCATTCCCGCCACTGTCGCTACCGTCGGAGCCGCTGTCTTCGAGGGCTGCGACAGGCTCGCCTCGGTGAGCTTTCTCGCGCCCGAGGTGCCGCAGCGCGCTTTTGCCGGATGCACGGCGCTTAAAAATGTCACCCTCGGCAACGGCGTCACCGCCATAGGCGACGGCGCTTTCGCCGGCTGCACAGGCGTCACCGGGCTGACATTCACGCCGACGGCCCTGCGCACTATCGGCGAGCGCGCTTTCGCCGGAAGCGGAATCGAGAGCCTCGACCTCACGGAATGCCCTCTGCGCACTATCGGCGACTGGGCTTTCGCCGAAAGCGCCCTGAAATCTCTGGCGATGCCTGCATGGGTGCCTGCCATAGGCCGCGGCGCTTTCTTCGACGCCTCGTCGCTGACATCGCTCAGCGGTGGTCGCGGCGCCACGGAGGTTGCCGACGCCACCTATAAGGGGCTGACAGCCTATGAGGGCGCTCTCAATCCCGGCGACGACATCGTCGAGATCGGCCGCTACGCTTTTGCCGGCGCCTCTATGTCGGAATTCCATCTCTCCGGCTCGCTCGACTATATCGGAGACCGCGCGTTCAGCGGATGCACCGCTGTCAAGCGCTTCGACGGCCCGACTATCGCCGTTGTCCCCGAACTCGGAACCGAGGTATGGGAAGGGGTAGATCAGCCTGAGGTTATCCTCTCTGTTCCGGGCGACCTTATCGAGAGCTTCGCCGCCGCCGACCAGTGGAAAGAGTTCCGCATCGTCAATTCGGGGCTCGACGACATCGCCGCCGACACCGATGCCGTGAACCGTCTTCTGCTGAAAGGTCATTTCGAGGGCTCTGCCCTGATCGTCGGCGCCAACGTCCCGCTGACCGAGGTGAGAGTATTCGACATAACCGGCCGGCGGCTCGCTGAGGCAAATGCCGCCGGCGCTCTGAATGTTGCCCTGACCGTCGACGTTCCGCGCGGAAATATAATCCTTGTCAGCGCCACTGCCGAAGGCGGTCTTTCCGGCGCCCTGAAAATTCTCCGATAAGGCTATGGGAAAGAACAAGCTGCGCAAATTCAGCGAGATGGAGACGCTCGACTGCGTCTTCCAGTTTCCCTGGCGCACTCTCGAAGAGGCCGGCGGCTGTCCGCTGCGCGGCCGCTGGGGAGCCGATGTCTTCGGCAACTCCAACCCCATAGTGCTTGAGCTCGGATGCGGCAAAGGGGAATACACCGTCGGCCTCGCCGAACGTTTTCCCGACCGCAACTTCATAGGAATCGACATCAAGGGCGCGCGAATGTGGAGCGGCGCGACAAAGGTACGCGACCGCGGCATAGCCAACGCCGCTTTCCTGCGCACCTCGATAGAACTGCTCGACCGCTTCTTCGCTCCGGGCGAGGTTGCCGAAATATGGATAACATTCCCCGATCCGCAGATGAAGAAAGCCACCAAGCGGCTGACGGGAACGCGCTTCTGCGGTCTCTACAGCCGGGTGCTCGCTCCCGGCGGCGCAGTCAATCTCAAGACCGACAGCCCTTTTCTCTACACCTATACAAAAGCCATGCTCGCCGAAAACTCCCTGACGGCCGAGGCCGACATCGCCGACCTCCACAATCCCGCATCGGGCGCTCCCGCCGAGCTGACAGAAATAAGAACCTACTACGAGAGCCAGTGGATCGACCGCGGCCTCTCGATAAAATATCTTCGCTGGCGTCTGCCTGCCGACGGCGCTCCGCTGCGCGAGCCCGACATCGAAATCGAGCCCGACACCTACCGCAGCTTCTCGCGCGGCCATATCCAGATGCCTCAGATTTTCGAATAAACAAACCATCTTCAAGCCATGGCTGAACAACTCTATCCCAAACTTATCCTCGACGCTCTGGCAACAGTGCGCTATCCCGGCAACGGACACAGCGTTATCGAGAACAACATGGTAGCCGACGATCTGCGCATCAACGGGCGCCACGTCAGTTTCTCGCTCGTTTTCGACCGTCCTACCGATCCTTTCCGCAAATCGCTTGCCAAAGCCTGCGAGGCCGCCATCCATGTCGCCTGCGGACGCGATGTCGAGGTTGAGGTAAACCTGACCTCGCGCCACGTCGTAGCCGAGGAACCGGTCAACCCGCTGCCCGGTGTGAAAAATATCATCGGCGTTTCCAGCGGCAAGGGAGGTGTCGGAAAATCGACCGTGGCCAGCAACCTCGCCGTTGCCCTCGCCCGCGAAGGCTACCGTGTCGGTCTGCTCGATGCCGACATATTCGGGCCGTCGGTTCCGAAGATGTTCGGGCTTGAGAAAGCCGAGCTGTTTGTCCACAAGGTCAACGGCCGCGACCTCATAATTCCCGCCGAGAGCCATGGAGTTAAGATTCTGTCGATAGGCTTCGTCGTCGACCCCGACAAGGCCGTGCTCTGGCGCGGCGCCATGGCCAGCAACGCTCTGCGCCAGCTCATCTGCGACGCCGACTGGGGCGAGCTCGACTATTTCCTCATCGATATGCCTCCGGGCACCAGCGACATCCATCTGACGCTCGTACAGACCCTCGGTATCACCGGCGCGATCATTGTCACCACCCCTCAGGAAGTCGCTCTCGCCGACGCCCGCAAGGGGATAGCGATGTTCACCGGCGACAAGGTCAACGTGCCTGTTCTCGGCGTTGTCGAGAACATGTCGTGGTTCACCCCGGCTCCCCATCCCGACGAACGTTATTATATCTTCGGCCACGACGGCGGCTCGCGCCTGGCCGAAGAGGCCGGCGTGCCCCTGCTGTCGCAGATTCCTCTTGTGGCCGACATCTGCTCGTCGGGCGACAGCGGAAGCCCTATAGCCCTCGAAGACACTATCACCGGCGAAGCATTCGCTCACCTCGCCCACGAGGTCATCGATGCCGTCGACCGCCGCAACGATACTATTCCTCCCACGAAAAAAGTAGAGACTCAGGCATGATGAGAAAACTAATGCTGGCGGCAGCCGCCGGCGCTGTCTCGCTTTTGGCGTTCGCCGAGATTCCTTCGGGCTACTACAAGCCGCTGAACGGAATCTCCGAGCCTGCCGAGCTGAAGACTGCCGTCTTCACCGTCATAAATCCCCACACCGTGCCTCAGGCCGGCGGCTACGACAGCTACTACTATCAGGGGCTGCCCGTCTACTTCCGCCAGACCGACACCTATCCCGAGAGCGACAAATGGTGGGATATGTATGCCAACATCGACCTCTACGCACCCTCGATGGCCGGACTGAACCGCGAACATTCGTTCCCGAAGAGCTGGTGGGGAGGCTCGACTACCATACCTCCTTTCGTAGACCTCAACCATCTCTATCCCGCCGAGCGCGCCGCCAACATGGCCAAGTCGAACTATCCGCTGGGATGTGTCGACATGGGCGAGAAAGTGAAATTCGACAACGGGGTCAGCAAGGTAGGCTATCCCGTTGCCGGTCAGGGCGGAAATTCCAAGAGCGTGTTCGAGCCCGCCGACGAATATAAAGGCGACTTCGCCCGCACATACTTCTATATGGTCACCTGCTATCAGAATCTGACCTGGAACCCGAGCTACAGCTGGATGCTTCAGTCGAACGCCTATCCGACGCTCGCTCCCTGGGCCCAGACGCTGCTGCTCGAATGGAGCCGCAACGACCCCGTCAGTCAGAAGGAGATCGACCGCAACGAGGCCGTCTACCGCATACAGAACAACCGCAACCCCTTCATCGACCTGCCCGGGCTCGAGGAATATATCTGGGGCGACAAGAAAAATCAGGAGTTCAAGGTCGACACCGGAGGCTCCAATCCTTCGGGAACGCCTGTGCTCTTCTCTCCCGTCGAGAATATGTCGGTCGACTTTGACCAGGTTGCCGCCGGAGGCTCAACACGCCGTCTGCTGCTCTTCTCGGGAGAGAATCTGAAAGGAAACGTGTCGGTTACCGTCACCGGCCCCGACCGCAAGCTCTTCGCCATTGAACAGCGCACGATAGCCGCTTCGAGCATCAACGCCTCCGGGGGCTATTATCTCGCCATCGACTACAGGCCGACCGCCGTCGGCAGCCACACCGCCAATCTGACCGTCTATGACGTCGACGGCTGGGAAGCCGGACGCTCGCTCAATGTCGCTTTGCGCGGCGAAGCTCTCGAACGCCCGTCGCTCAGCAAAATCAAGGCTCTTCCGCCCAGCGACGTGACCGCGACCTCGTATGTGGCCAACTGGGAAGTTCCCGCCGGTGAGGTCGTCGACTATTACATTCTGACGCGCACCCACCGCCTGCCCGACGGACACCAGACGGCAGTCGTTACCTATCAGTGTGAGGAAAACTCGCAGCTCATCGAAGACTTCTCGAACGACCTTTTCGACTACTATACCGTCCAGAGCGTGCGCCTCGGCTACCGCTCGCCGATGTCCGACGCCATCCATGTCGGCAACGGCGGACTCCAGACCGTCGGCCAGACCGATGCCCAGCCGCTTCAGGCGATCGTCTACGGCTCGACCGTCAGATTCCTCTGCGGCGAGACAATAACCGGCGCGCGTCTCTATGATATTGCCGGGCGCCTGCTGCGCGAGCTGCCTCCGATCGAGCGCAACACCGAGATGGAATTCCGTCCCGGCGTATATATCATCACTGTCGACGGCTCCACAGCCCCTCTGAAAATTCTTATTCGATAAAAAAGTCAACAACCAGTCATCAAGCATAATGGAAAAGAACTTCAAGCGCACTCTCATAACAACGGCCCTCCCTTACGCCAACGGGCCTGTCCATATAGGCCATCTTGCCGGCGTCTACGTCCCTGCCGACATCTATGCCCGCTATCTCAGGCTTCAGGGACGCGACGTGCTGATGATCGGCGGCAGCGACGAACACGGTGTGCCCATCACCCTGCGCGCCCGCCGCGAAGGGGTGACACCCCAGGACATCGTCGACCGTTATCACGCCATCATCAAGAAGTCGCTGGCCGATCTCGGAATATCGTTCGACGTCTATTCGCGCACAACCTCCGACATCCACAGCGCCACTGCCTCGGAGTTCTTCACCCGTCTGCTCGACAAGGGGGAGTTCACCGTCAAGACCTCGCTCCAGCCCTACGACGAGACGGCCGGCGAATTTCTCGCCGACCGCTATGTGACCGGCACCTGTCCGCGCTGCGGCAACGAGCACGCCTACGGCGACCAGTGCGAGGCCTGTGGCTCGTCGCTTAACGCCACCGACCTCATCAACCCGCGGTCGGCCCTGACCGACGCCCCAGTGACGATGCGCGAGACCACCCACTGGTATCTGCCGCTCGACCGCTGGCAGGACAAGCTCAGCAAGTGGATTCTCGAAGACCATAAAGAGTGGAAGCCGAACGTCTACGGCCAGTGCAAGAGCTGGATCGACGGAGGACTTCAGCCGCGCGCCGTCAGCCGCGATCTGAACTGGGGTGTGCCGGTGCCTGTCGAAGGCGCCGACGGCAAGGTGCTCTACGTCTGGTTCGATGCCCCGATCGGATATATCTCGAACACCAAGGAGCTGCTGCCCGGGGAATGGGAGAAGTGGTGGAAGAGCGACGACACCCGTCTCATCCACTTTATCGGAAAAGACAATATCGTGTTCCACTGTATCGTCTTTCCGGCCATGCTGATGGCCTACGGCGACAATTTCCAGCTCCCCGACAATGTCCCTGCCAACGAGTTCCTGAACCTCGAGGGGGACAAAATCTCGACCTCAAGGAACTGGGCCGTGTGGCTCCACGAATATCTCGCCGATTTCCCCGGCAAGCAGGACGTGCTGCGTTATGTTCTGACCGCCAACGCTCCCGAAACCAAAGACAATGACTTCACCTGGGCCGACTTCCAGGCGCGCAACAACAACGAGCTTGTCGCCATTCTCGGCAACTTCGTCAACCGCGCCATGGTTCTGACAGGCAAGTATTTCGACGGCACGGTTCCCGCCGCAGGCGAGCTCAGCGACACCGACCGCGCCATGGAGGCAGAGACGGCCGCCGCCGTAGCGCGCCTCACCGAGGCCCTCGAAGGCTTCCATTTCCGCGAAGCCGTGCGCGAGGCTATGGAGATCGCCCGTATCGGCAACCGCTATCTTCAGGAGACAGAACCCTGGAAGGTGGCCAAAACCGATATGGCCCGAACAGCCACGATTCTGAACCTCGCCCTTCAGCTCTGCGCCAACCTCGCCATCGCTTTCGAGCCGTTCACCCCCTTCATGGCCGAAAAGCTGCGCCGTATGCTTGCTCTCGGCGAACTTCGGTGGAGCAGCCTCGGCAGTTTCGACATCGTCGGCGCCGGCACGCACCTCGCCGCGCCCGAACTGCTTTTCGAGAAGATCGACGACACCGCCATTCAGGCCCAGCTCGACCGCCTCGCCCGCATCAAGGAGGAAAACAAACAGGCCGCATGGCACGCCGAGCCTCAGGCCGCCGATGTCGACTTCGACACGTTCATGAAATGCGACCTGCGTGTCGGCACAGTCGTTGAATGCGAGAAAGTGCCCAAGGCCGACAAACTTCTGCGTTTCCTCATCGACGACGGAACGGCCGAAAAGCGCACTATCGTCAGCGGTATCGCAAAGGAGTATCGTCCCGAAGAGCTCGTCGGCAAACAGGTCGTGTTCATCGCCAACCTGCCGCCGCGCAAGCTCCGCGGAATAGTGTCGCAGGGAATGATTCTCTCGGCTGTCGGTGCCGACGGCCGTCCCGTGGTACTCACCGCCGCCTCGACCGTAAGTCCCGGCTCGAAAGTAGGCTGACAAATATAGCGACGCGCCATGAAACCGCATATACTGATAATCTACACCGGTGGAACCATCGGTATGATCGAAGATCCGCAGGACCGCTCGCTGCGCCCCTTCAACTTCAGCCATCTCATAGAGAATGTGCCCAAGCTCAAGCTTCTCGACTATGAGATCGACAACATTCAGTTCGATCCCCCCATCGATTCGAGCGACATGAACCCCGAGCACTGGCAGCAGATAGCGCATGCCATCGAGGAAAACTACGACCGCTACGACGGCTTTGTCGTTCTCCACGGAACCGATACCATGGCCTACACGGCCTCGGCCCTGTCGTTCATGCTTGTCAACCTCGCTAAACCCGTCATCATAACCGGGTCGCAGCTCCCTATAGGCGAAGTGCGCACCGACGGCGAGGAAAACCTCATCACGGCTATCCAGATAGCCGCTCAGGCTTCGGGCGCCCGTCCGATGGTTCAGGAGGTGGCGATTCTCTTCGAGAACTATCTCTGGCGCGGCAACAGGTCGTCGAAGATCAGCGCCGACAACTTCAATGCCTTCAAGAGCAACAACTATCCGCCGCTGGCCCAGATAGGACTCGGAATCCATTATAACGAAGACGCTCTCTGGCGCGCATGGCGCCGCCGTCCGCTTGAGGTGCGCTACGAGCTCGATCCGGGCGTCGTAATCCTGACAATCAATCCCGGAATGACCGCCGACACCCTCAACTATCTTCTGTCGACACCCGGCATAAAGGGTGTTGTGCTGAAGACCTACGGCGCCGGCAACGGCCCGACGGCTCCATGGTTTGCCGAAGCTCTGCGCAACGCCGTCGGCCGCGGACTTGTCATTGTCAACATATCGCAATGTCTCAACGGCGCCGTCCATCTGCGCCGCTATGCCTCGGGCAACTCATTCGCCGACGCCGGCGTCATCTCGGGCCACGACATGACAGCCGAAGCCGCCCTGACAAAACTGATGCATCTGTTCGGAATGGGTCTGACCCCCGATGAGGTCAAGCGCGACATCGAGCGCGACCTCTGCGGCGAGGTGACCCTGACCGGCTCCCGTTCGCGCGTATGACACCACTCATTGGAATGACCCTCGCGGAGCTTCAGGGCGTTGTCGCCGCGCTCGGAATGCCGCGTTTCGCGGCCGGACAGATATGCCGCTGGCTCTACGGCAAGCGCGTCGACAGTATCGACGCCATGACCGACCTGTCGGTGAAAAACCGCGCCCTGCTGGCCAAAAGCTACTGCGTCGGACGCCATGCGCCGATAGCGCGCGCCGTGTCGGCCGACGGAACGGTGAAATATCTTTTCGAAGGGGTAGGCGGGCGCGACATTGAGGCTGTCTTCATCCCCGACGGCGAGCGCGCCACGCTCTGTGTGTCGTCGCAGGCCGGATGCCGCATGGGATGCCGCTTCTGCATGACCGGCCACGGCGGATTCCAGGGAAATCTGACCACCGCCGGAATCATGAACCAGATTCTGTCGGTCGAAGAGAGCGACAGTCTGACCAACATAGTGTTCATGGGAATGGGGGAACCGCTCGACAACCTCGACGCCGTCATTCCCGCCATAGAGATACTGACAGCCCCGTGGGGCTTCGCATGGAGCCCGAAACGAATCACGGTGTCGACCGTCGGAGCGTCGCTGACTGCTCTCGAACGGCTCCTCGACACGACTAAGGTTCATCTCGCTGTCAGCCTTCACAATCCCTTTACGGCCGCACGCGCCGCCATAATGCCCGCCGAACGCGCCCTGCCTGCCACACGCCTGCTCGAATCGCTGCGCTCGCGCGACTGGAGCGGCCAGCGCAGGCTGAGTGTCGAATATATAATGTGGAAAGGGGTCAACGACGACCTGCGCCACAGCGAGGCGCTCGCGCGCCTTCTGCGCGGCCTCGATGTCCGCGTGAATCTCATCCGCTACCACGCCACGCCGATGTTCGAGGGGCAGCCCCCGACGCGCCAGACCATGGAGGCGTTCCGCGACCACCTCAATGCCCGCGGCATAACGGCTACAATCCGCGCCAGCCGCGGCGAGGACATCGCTGCTGCGTGCGGTATGCTCGCCGGCGCCGGAAAAACCGAAAAATCATAGTTTTTGCCGTTTGGGCTAAATGATGTAATTTTGCCGAGATTATATGATTATGAAACGCTACAATATTGTCAACAACAGCCTCGGATGGCTATGCTTCGTCATAGCCGCCGTGACCTATCTGCTCACTCTCGAGCCGACGGCAAGCTTCTGGGACTGTCCCGAGTTCATCACACAGGGCTACAAACTCGAAATAGGCCATCCGCCGGGCAACCCTATCTTCATGCTCGCAGCCCGCTTCGCCGTCAACTTCGCTTTCGGCGATGTCACCAAGGTGGCGCTGATGGTCAACGCCATGTCGGCGCTGCTGTCGGCCGGCACCATTCTGCTGCTGTTCTGGACAATAACGCATTTCGTCAAGAAACTCATCGTGGCCGACGACGCTACCGAGGTGTCGCTGCAGAAGATGCTCGTCATCATGGGCTCGGGCCTCTGCGGAGCGCTTGTCTATACCTGGAGCGACACGTTCTGGTTCTCGGCTGTCGAGGGTGAGGTCTACGCTTTCTCGTCGTTCTGCACGGCATTGGTCGTCTGGCTTATCCTGAAATGGGAGAACCGCGCAGACGATCCGTCGAGCGACCGCTACCTGATTCTGATAGCCTATATAATCGGCGTCTCTATCGCCGTCCATCTGCTGAACCTGCTCTGCATTCCGGCCATAGTGCTTGTCATCTACTACCGCAAGTGGAAGAACACCACAGCCAAAGGCTCGCTGATAGCGTTAGGTGTGTCGGCTGTCATCGTCGGCCTGATTCTCTACGGCCTCGTGCCCGGATTCATCGAGATTTCGCAGTATTTCGAACTCTTCTTCGTCAACACCCTCGGCTGGAGCTTCAACAGCGGCGTGCTCGTCTACGCCGTAATCCTCGTGGCAGTGTTCGTATGGGCGATCGCCGAGCTTTATAAAGGGCGCAGCCTCAACGGCGTGCGCTGGAGCGTTCTGCTGGCGATGGTGCTGAGCGGAATCTTCTTTATCGGCGACAACCTCTGGATTCCTGTTCTGCTGACCGCGCTGCTGGCCGTCTACCTCTGGATGGCTCCCCGGCTGCGCACCCGTGTGCTGAGCATCGCCGTGGTCAGTGTGTTCGTCATCTTCGTCGGCTATTCGAGCTACGCCCTGCTGCTCATACGTTCGAGCGCCAACCCGCCGATGAACCAGAACACGCCCGATAATGTGTTCGATCTCGCGTCGTATCTAAACCGCGAGCAATACGGCGACCGTCCGCTGCTCTACGGCAACAGCTTTGATGCCGACATAATCTACCGTATGGACGGCAACGGAAACTATCTGCCCGTCTATGACGAAGGCCCCGCCGAATATTCGAAGGTAGCCAAAGCGAATCCGTCGGAACCTGACAAGTATATCGTGACGGGCCACAAGCGCTCGGCAGTGACCACTCCCGAGCTGAACATGCTCTTCCCGCGTATGTATAGCGGCGCCCACGCCGGTGCCTACCGCGACTGGACAGGCATGACGGGCACTCCCGTCGACGGCACTCTCATCGTGGCCGATGACGGCACGCCGATACATACCCAGCCGAAGATCAAGCCGACTCAGGCCGAGAACCTCCGTTTCTTCCTGGCCTATCAGCTCAATCATATGTACTGGCGCTACTTTATGTGGAACTTCGCCGGCCGCCAGAACGATATCGCCGGCAACGGCGAGCCGAACCACGGCAACTGGATAAGCGGAATACCCGTAATCGACAATCCGCGCCTCGGCGACCAGAGCTTGCTTCCCTACGAGGAAGGGGAGGGGAACAAGGGCCATAACGTGTTCTATCTGCTTCCGCTGCTGATGGGCATCATCGGCCTCGTATGGCAGGCCTTCCATTCGAAGCGCGGCATAGAGCAGTTCTGGGTTGTCTTCTTCCTGTTCTTCATGACAGGTATAGCAATCGTGCTCTACCTCAATCAGACCCCCTCGCAGCCGCGCGAGCGCGACTATGCTTTCGCCGGCTCGTTCTATTCGTTCGCGATCTGGGTAGGAATGGGTGTCGCCGGCCTGACGGCCGCGTTGCGCTATCTGATCAATAGGGCTAATAAGACTAATAAGACCAATGAGGCTAATAAGGCTAATGAGGCTGATAAGTCGGCTCTGATTCCCGCCGGAATCGCCGCCGTGGTCGGCATCCTCGTTCCGATTCAGATGGTGTCGCAGACCTGGGACGACCACGACCGCTCGGGCCGCTACACTGCGCGAGACTTCGGAATGAACTATCTCAACAGTCTCGACCCGAATGCCATAATCTTCACCAACGGCGACAACGACACCTTCCCGCTCTGGTATGCCCAGGAGGTCGAAGGGGTGCGCACCGACGTCAAGGTTGTCAACCAGAGCTATCTGACAACGCCCTGGTATGTCAACATGATGAAAGAGCCGAGCTATCAGGCCCATGGCATCGATATGCTCGCCCGTCCGACAGACTATGCCTACGACCGCCTGCAGTTCGCCTATTTCGACAACAAGGGCGACTCTGTGCCTGTCGACGCGCTGACGGCTCTGCGCGCCCTCTACTCCCCGACGTCGGCCAACAATCCGCAGGGGCTGCCGATGATTCCCACTTCGCTCGTGTCGATTCCTGTCGATGTCAACGCCGCTGTCAAGGCCGGCCGCATAACGCCCGCCGAGGCTCAGCGCGCCGAAAACGCCATAGTGACGAATCTTGCCAACGGCCAGTGGAAAGAGGGCATGAGCCTCGGAAACACCATCTCGCTCGATATGCTCGCCACGAGCGTCAGGAACGGATGGAACCGTCCGGTCTACTTCGCTCTGACAGTGCCTGACGAATACTATCTCGGAATGTCGCCCTACATGCGGCTGACGGGTATGGCCTACGAGGTCACTCCGCTGTTCAACGAGACTACGCTTGCCACCGGTGCTATCGACGTCGACACCGACCGTGCCTACCGCAATATCACCGAGCGCTACCGCTGGGGCGGTCTCGATGTCCCCGATGCCGACATCTATCTCGACGAGACGGTGCGCCGCATGGTGACATCGACACGCCTGTCGATTCTCAACACAGCCGAAGCTCTCGTGCGCGAAGGCCTCGACGCTCAGGACGCCAACGACACCAAGCGCGCCTCGGAACGTTTCACCAAGGCTCTGAATCTGCTGAACCTCATGGAGAAGAAGCTTCCCGTCAGACTCTCGCCTCTGGCTTTCCAGGACGCCCAGACCATAGCGCTTCTCTATAATGAGATAGGCCGCTCGACCGGCAATAAGAAGCTTGTTGAAAAAGGCTTGCGGACGATGCGCGACGAGATCATGCGCTACGCCGGAAACGTGCGCTACTATCAGAGCCTGAACCCGACGCAGTATGCCGCGCTTCAGAATCTCGACAAGTATATAGACCAGACCTATCTGATCACATTGCTGAGCTACTATCGCGAGATGGGGGGCGACGCCGAGAAACTTCTCGCCGAGCTCCAGAGCTCGGGTGTCGACGTGAGCCGTCTGGCACGTAACGCCGACCGCGCCAATGCTGATTGAACAACCGCCGCTGCTCTACCGCCTTCTTTTCCCTGAAGCGCTGTGGCGCATAAAGAGGCAGGGAGGGCAGCAGGTTTTCATTACTTTCGACGACGGGCCTATACCGCAGGTGACGCCGTGGGTGCTCGACACTCTCGACCGTCACGGCGGCGGCAATGTCAAGGCCACTTTCTTCATGGTCGGGCAGAATGTCGAGCGCCATCCCGAACTGCTGCGCGAGGTGCTCGACCGCGGCCACGCTGTCGGCAATCACTCGATGCACCATCTCCAGGGATTCAAGGTGACGACGAAACGCTATCTGCGCGACATCGCCGAGGCCTCCCGTCTGATTCCTTCCGACCTCTACCGTCCTCCCCACGGAATAATGCGGTGGGCGCAGAGCGCGGCGCTGAAGGAGCATTTCAACATTGTCATGTATGACCTCATAACGCGCGACTACAGCCGCAAAGTGCCTCCCGAGGAAGTTCTCGACAATGTCAAGAGCTATGCCCGCAACGGCTCGATAATCGTGTTCCACGACTCGCTGAAAGCCGAGCGCAATCTTCGCTACGCCCTTCCGCGTGCCCTCGACTGGCTCGCCGACCGTGGCTTCACGTTCGCCCGACTGTAATGTCAACATCCGGCCCTGTATGGACGCGATTTAATGCTATTAACTTAGATGAAACCGGCGTCAGAAACGCCCTGGTGTAGGGACGT
>ERZ836877.240-NODE-240-length-97927-cov-4.172164_pt1 | contig 97927 bp, 75 predicted proteins | sample MGYA00519469_ERZ836877 | MGnify/ENA primary metagenome ERZ836877 (study PRJEB31850, sample SAMEA3708809) | human gut metagenome | biome: human gut; feature: human-associated habitat; material: faeces | place: China | collected 2014 ...
CAAAATAAAAGAAGTATCTTTAAGCGAGGCTATTAAAAGCCCTCAAAGTATTGTTTCCAAACGTTTTAAGAAGAAGCTGTTGTCGCTTTTGGATGAAGGTGCCGATATAAAGAAAATCAAAAAATATTTCGAAGAAAACAAGGACACCTGGCACGACATCAAGCTATCTAAAATAAAGGTCTATTATTTTACAAAGGATACAAATGAACGATTCTTTGCTACCAGAAAACCATTAGATACAAGCTTTGATAAAAAGAAAATAGAAAATAGCGTTACGGATAGCGGGATTCAACAAATCTTACTGCGTCATTTAGAATTGAAGGATAACAATCCCGACATTGCTTTCTCCCCGGATGGCATTGACGAGATGAACCGTAATCTAATTCAATTGAACAATGGTAAAAAGCATCAGCCTATCATCAAGGTTCGTGTTTACGAAAAAGCGGATAAGTTTCCTGTTGGAGAGACTGGTAACAAATCTTCTAAATTTGTGGAAGCAGCAAAAGGCACAAACTTATTCTTCGCTATCTATGAATCCGAAACGGTGGATGAGAAAACAAATGCTATTACAAAGAAAAGAACCTATGCCACGATTCCCTTAAATGTGGCAATAGAACGTCAGAAACAAGGTCTGCCCGCTGCACCAGAAGATGAAAATGGGAATAAGCCTATTTTTGTTTTATCTCCAAACGACTTGGTTTATTTGCCTACTAAAGATGAATTAGCGAATGGAATAATAGCTCAGCCTATAGATAAAAATAGGATATATAAAATGGTCAGTTCTTCCGGACATCAATGCTTCTTTATAAAGCATACAGTAGCAGCGCCTATCTTTGATAAGTTTGAATTCTCTGTAATGAATAAAATGGAACGGGCTTTAACGAACGAAATGATAAAGGAAATTTGTGTTCCGCTAAAAGTAAACCGATTAGGTTCTATATTACGAATTGGGAATTTAGATGTTTAGCAAAAAAAAATAAATAAGGAGAAGTTTATAAGACACAGGTGCAGAATGTCATAAGTTCCAGAAACAAGTGATTCATAAGAAAATACAGAATGTTAATACTCCCGGTCAGCAATTAGAACTGTTTTAGAATAGCAAATCCCGTCTTTAAACGGGATTTGTTACTAGAAACATGCTTCTTTTTTCTTTTCTAATTCTTCTTGTAATTCATTGAAAATCAACTAACAGTAAAGAGTCTACTGTTTTCAATGATTCAAAGATACTAATTTGAAAGCAACTCGTTCACACGAATTTTAGGAAAAAGAAAATCTGTACTTGTCTGCTTTTTATATGGAGACTATGGCTATGTATTTATTCCCCGGATGGAATCTTGAAATAGCTGTCGGCACAATGAAAGAAACACGGGCCTCACAAAGATTCTTCATCTTGTAAAGCCCGTGCAGAGGAGATAAATTAGTCAATCATCTCTCTCTTTATTTCGGCCGGCAGAGAGATAAAACCGGAAATATACCACTTTTGAATATAGAGTCTTGATTCTATAGATTTCCGGGAGGAGCAAGCCTTGGCATGCTGAGCAAACGTAGAAGTTTTTATCACTCTATTTTCCGGCCGAAAAGGTGTTTGTGTTTATTTGGATGAGTAAGCGCACAACATCCAAACCATCTTTTCCTGCTCTTTCAGGTAATCGCTCATTAGAGCAACAGTAGCTTCGTCGCCTGCTTGTGAAGCAATAGCCAACAGTTTGCGTTCTTCTGCAATGAAATAACTGTAAGTTTCCAGAATATTCTTCAATGCCTCGTCGCCACAGCTTACACCTTCTACCTCCTGTACATTAGAAACTTTCAGGTAATCGCTGAATTTGTTCTTAGGCACACCACCCAACATCAGGATGCGTTCTGCCAGTTCGTCTGCTTTTTCGGCAGCGTTATCGTACAGTTCTTCAAACTTGCTGTGCAATACGAAGAAACCATGTCCTTTGATGTTCCAATGGAAACCGCGTAAGTTTGCATAAAATACTTGGTAGTCTGCCAATAATTGTTGCAATGAATCTACTACCTTTGCTGCTGCTACTGAATCTAACTTGATGTAATCTAAAGTCTTCATAATTTTATTGTTTTAATTGGTTATTAATTTTTTCTTTTCTCTGATGCAAAGATATGTCAGAAAGTAATACGTGTCAAACTGATAATTTCTATCTTTGTATAGACAAAATCTATCAAGCTAAGAAACGATGAATCTGCAACAATTGGAATATGTGCTTGCCGTGGACGAACTACGCCATTTTGCGAAGGCGGCCGAGTATTGTAATGTAACCCAGCCCACCCTGAGTGCCATGATACAGAAGCTGGAAGAAGAACTGAATGTGAAAATCTTCGACCGCACATTACAGCCCGTGCAACCTACCCCGGTAGGGAAGAAAATCATAGAGCAAGCCCGGAGTACTTTGCAACAAGCCTCGCTTATTAAAGAATTGGTTAGGGAAGAAGAGCATTCCGTGAGTGGCACCTTCCGTATCGCCGTGTTGCCTACCATAGCCCCTTACTTGCTTCCCCGTTTCTTTCCGGAACTGATGGAAGCCTATCCGCAGTTGGATATCCGGATGATGGAAATGAAAACAAAAAACTGTCTGGTCGCATTGCAGGCGGGAGGTTTGGAGGCTGCAATCATTGCCGGAGAGGCAGAAGGAAAGGAATTTCACTCTATACCTCTTTATTATGAATCGTTCTATGGCTATGTCTCGCCAAAGGAGCCGATATATAAGAAGGAACTAATCCGTTCTTCCGAAATTAGTGGCGAGAAACTTTGGTTGTTGGATGAAGGACACTGTTTTCGCGACCAGTTGATGCGCTTTTGTCAATTGGAGTCGGCCCGTTCCTGTCAGATAGCCTATAAGTTAGGTAGTATGGAAACCTTCATGCGGATGGTAGAGAGCGGCAAAGGGATGACATTTATTCCCGGTTTGGCTCTTCTGCAACTCAGTGAGGAACAAAAGAAGTTAGTACGTCCTTTTGCGATACCCCGTCCTACGCGTCAAATCCATCTCATCACCCGCACCGACTTTATACGCCATTCCATCCTTTCCATTTTAATAGAGAAGATACGTGCAGCCGTACCTCCGGAAATGTTGACTTTGCAAAACGGACAAAAAGTGGTGTAGTTATTTTTTATGGTTATCTTTGAACCATTGGAAACAACTGTGGAAAATCCGAAGCGATGGCCTGCTAGTTGGGTTTAGCTCTCAAATTAGTATCTTTAATTCACAGGAAACAACAGAATAAAATCAGAGCATGAATGTAGTAATGTTGTGTTTAGCTTTTCCGGTAGTCTCATTGAGAGTACGAGTGTAACAATGCTTTCCAAAAAAGATTCTCTGCCGAAAATGCGTTCATTGTCTCGGTAGGGAACAAGTGCAACAGTGCTCCCCTCGAAAAGTAGTCCTCAAAGAATACTTTTTATAAACAAAACTATCCGCTATTCAATTTCTTCTTTGTACATTTACAAGCACTATGAACAACATAGCGGAATGTATAACCAACACTTCTGCTAACAAAACAAGCTATTACAATGAGATTCACGAGAAACAGTTGGGTTATCAGCTTACTTGCAAGCGTTTTATGGGGAGCTTGCAGCCTCGACGACACGACAGAAGGCAATGGTAAAGAACTTGTATCTTTAGAAAAAACGGAACTGACAGTGCCCATAGAGGGAGGAACTTACACCATTCCCATACATAAGGAACTGCCTGTGGAACTTTCCTTAAAAGAGCCTCCAACCAGACCGGATGGCAGTGTCCCGGCTATCGATTCTAGAGAATACTACTACTCTGACCCTATTCAATACACTCCGGTACTTGATAAGCAGGCACTTCATTTGACGGTACAACCGACTTCCGCCAGAGTGATGACTCCTGCCACAATTCGTCTTTATGACATGCAAGGCAACTGCAGAGCTACCTTGCTTCTTCGACAAACCGGAAAGGCAAACGGTCCCATTCTAAAAGAAAATGGGGTTAAGAGTGTAAGTTCCGTCATGGCAAATGTTGTCAAAGCAATGGTCTCTATAAATAACCTGGATGCAGAATATACTCTGCAAGACCGAACACATCCATTCGACCCTCTTTCTGAAATTAGTGATGGTCAATTACTCGATTGCTGGAAAAAGTTCTTTAAAACGATAAATACAATTAACTTTATTCGGAAGTTTGATGAAGACTATCATTACAATATACTGCTGGCTCCCTTATATACGTTAGGTTCACTATGTTATTCTCAAGCAATTGCTTTTTGGGGAGATATGCCTTATCTCAGTGTACATCCGTCTGAGGTGGGTTCAAACGAGATAGAACTTACTCCGGTCGATTCCATTTTCAAGTCACTCACCAGCCGTTTGGAAATAGCTATTGAAACTTTAGATGAGAAAGGAGGCGGTTACACAGAAGATAAAGAAGAATTCATCTTCTTTTCGAAAGACATTCCCCGTTTAGTGCTTGCTCAGATTTACATGTACCAAAACAATTACAAGGAAGCGTGGACTTTACTCCGAAAGATAGAATCCGGAAAGCATTATCAATTAGAGAACACGCTGGAATATACGGAAGAGAACAAAGAAATAATGTTAGGCATAAAGAGCAATGTTATCGTACAGGGCAAATATGATATTGTTCCGGTGCTGACTTATTCGGATGTGATTCTATCGTTAGCCGAATGTGCTTATCACCTAAATGAGATGGATGCGGCAGAAGGATATTTAAAGCAGATTGCGGAAAAGAAAAACCTCTCTTATTCTTCTTCCGATTTGCTGATAGCCATTAAAGAGGTGCGTAACCAGGCACTATGCAAACAAGGTGGGTACTTTGCTTTCTTAAAACGCAACGGATTAGCACAGTCTGAATTAGGGTTGAAAGATTCTCAACTATTATTGCCCTATCCGCCCGGATTTTCTTTTGTACAGAGTGTTGAATAAGAAAGAATTTACAGATAAAACAGAGTGAATTATTTGCAAAGAAGCCTGTCCGTCCGGACGGGCTTCTTTCTTATTCGAATCAGAAGCCCTAATACATTTCATAAGATGAATGTAGTTAGCTGAATTACTTCTTCTTTCACTTACTTGATAAGTAAGCTTGACTATATGTTGGTGGAATTAAGTTAGAACATGCTTCACACAGTATGTTACAAACAGCTGTCTAAGTGCAAGTTATTCGTTCTATAGGGCATAGGTTAGTCCAATCATATTGCGTAGGCGTATGGAAGGTCGTTAGCTAGGCCTGCGGTATGGGTACTTCGTAGGCCTAGCCAACAACATTGCGTAGGTTAGTCCAATAAAACGCCATAGGTTATCCACTTTTACAGTCGATAACAGCCTCATTCCATCGAACCATACACGTTTCAACTAAATCGAAGAAAAAGCAATGAGTTCTGTACTATTACAAGTTCATGCCAAGCTATGTGTCACACTTATGCCACGCTGTTGGCATGGTTGTGACAGCTTAGTGTGGCACACCTGTGCCAACAGCGTGGCATCACCCGGAGAATAGAGCACGCTGGTAACGTTATCGCGCACTCACAATAATGCCTCCGCCTAATACAATGTCTTCTTTATAAAACGCGGCGGCTTGTCCGGGAGCAACAGAAGTAAGGGGTTCGTGCAGTTGCACATGCAACAGATTGTCGGGAGTGAGTGTAACCGTACAATGATTGGCTTGCTTACGGTAGCGTATCTTCACAATGATATCGTTTTGCCCAAACAGCAGGGCGGGATTGGTTATATTCCAGTCTTTCAGCACCATCTCGTTCTTTTCCAGTGCCGACAAAGGGGCTACCACTACCTTATTCTCTTCCGGAATAATCTCTTTCACAAACACGGCCCGGTTCAGATGTTGCAGCCCCAAGCCTCTACGCTGACCGATAGTGTAGAACGGGAAGCCTTCGTGACGGCCGACAACAGTCCCCGTTTCATCGTAAAAGTATCCGGGAGTTATAACCGGATGCTGCTTTCCTCCTTTTTCTTCCTGTGATAGTCCCAAGTCCTCAGACAAAGACGAAACCGGAGTTTGCGTGGTGAATGAAAAAGGGGACAACATCGATGGAAGAGATTGCCGGGTCGACAAAGGAACTTGCAAGGCTAATGAAGAAGATATTGGCTCCGAAGAGGAGACTTGCGTCGCCTGATTGTCAAGCGTATCATCCAGTATAGAATCTGTTGGCGGAAGCATAGAGGCAACTTCCGAAGAAGGCCTTAAAGAAGAAGTTTCGGCAACCACTTTTCTCAAGAACCCGCGGTAATCCATCGGACAGAAGCAAACACCTAAGCTGTCCTTCTTTCCGGCTACTTTATGGAATCCCCGTTCTGCCGCCAATTGCCGGACTTCCACTTTCGTTATATCTCCCATAGGGAGCAACATCCGCCGGAGAATTTCCTGAGGCAGTCCCCACAGAAAGAAAGACTGGTCCTTATCCCTGTCTCTTCCACAAGTAATGTGATAATGGTCGCCAATCAGACGTTTGTTTACATAATGTCCGGTAGCCAGATGATAAATAGCCCGCTCATCCGCCACCTGTTTAAGTAAAGGCCATTTCAGGTAATTGTTGCAAAGGGTGCAGGGAACAGGCGTGCGACCATGCAGGTATTCCGAAACAAAGTAATCGATAATAGTAGATTGAAATAAACGGCGTGCATCATAGATAAGATGTTCTATTCCCAACCGGTCGGCCAAAGCACGGGCGTCTTCCAAATATTCCGTAGAACCGTTCAGCTCGTAGAAACGAAAAGTAATGCCGGTCACTTCGTAACCGGCTTCTTGAAGCAGCAGGGCAGCCACCGAACTGTCCGTCCCTCCGCTCATGCCTAATAACACGCGGTTGTTTTTCTCCATTTCCGCAATATGAAACAATCTCCTCCCTACGCCTTTTGTGCCTCTTTCGCCTTAAAAGCCAGCGCATACATACGCATCTGCTTTACCATAGAGAGCAATCCGTTACTGCGGGTAGGCGACAGATGTTCTTTCAGACCTATCTTCTCAATGAAGTAAAGGTCGGCATTCAGTATTTCATCGGGAGTATGGTCGGAAACCACCTTTATCAATAAAGCAATGATGCCTTTTACAATCAGCGCGTCGCTCTCGGCCTGGAAGTGCACCTTACCGTCCACTAAATCGGCCTGTAACCACACACGGCTTTGACATCCCTCTATCAAGTTTTGCTCCGTCTTCGATTTCTCATCCAAAGGCTCCTGCTCATTGCCTAAATCAATAAGCAATTGATATCTATCCATCCAGTCATCGAAGTCGCTGAACTCTTCAATCACTTCATCCTGTAATTCGTTAATTGTTGCCATATCTATTTCTCATTATATATAACTTCCATCACGGTTTGTCCCACCGCTTGAAGCGTATTTTTATCGATTACATCCATATTATCGTTTACCGTATGCCAGAAAGAGCCGAAACTGGAGAGTTCGCAGCCTTCGTCACAAGGAATGATGTCTACACACGGAATCTTTGCCACTTGGTTCACAGGCACATGGTCGTCCGTTACATAGCCGCCCGAACGTTTGGGGAAATAGGTTCCGAAACCTATCTCATCCGCCTTCTTCCATATCTTCTTTACTACCGAAGAGGCATAATCCCTCGAATAACCTTCCTGCAAAAACGTAGCGCCCTTGCCACCTACCATATCCAGCAAGATGCCAAAACGGGCATTGTAATGGGGAACGTGTTGCACGCGCGACCAATACTGAGAGCCTAAGCACCAGGAGTCTTCATCATGTTTTCCTGTAAATTGCGGCATCCCGTAATCTTCCGCATCAAAAAGAACAATATCGATGCCTATCTCCGGCGCCTTCAGCTGTATCTGGCGGGCAATCTCCAACAATACACCTACCCCGCTGGCTCCATCGTTCGCTCCCAAGATAGGAGTATGATGATTCTTTTCATCCGGGTCGTTGTCCGCCCACGGACGGCTGTCCCAATGAGAGCAAAGCATCACCCGCTTCCGTGCATCCGGATTGAATGCGCCGATTATATTACGGGCTTTATAAGTCGTTCCATCATAAATGGTTGCATCGAATTCCTGCTGATAGACTTTGGCTCCGAACGAAGCCAACTTGGCACTTAAAAAGTCGCCGCATTCACGATGCGCTTTACTGCCAAGTACCCGGGGACCAAAATCAACCTGTTGCTTTACATACAGATAGGCACTATCCGCATTCATATCCGGAGCTTTCACTACAATTACTTTTTCTTCGGCCGTTTTATCTTTCTTACTGCTTCCGCACGAAACGGAAAGCAATGCCGTAGCGGCCACACACAAACTGATATAATATCTTATTTTCATCTTCATCCTCCTTATTATTAAATCGCTCCCTTTATTTTCAACGGAACAGATTCTTTGTATTTCCATTCTACCCAACGCATCTTGTTTCCTGTTTTTCCCTTGAAACAAAACATTCCGTCTTTTCCATTCATCTCCTGAAACAAAACGTTCTCAAATAAACACGGAGCTAGACTCTTCTCAACACTACTCTTCCAACGAAAAGTATTTCCCGAAACGAATTACCCTGCACTCACCTCTCCCCGCTTCTGCACTTCGCTCATTACACGGAGGAAGTTTCCGCCCCAAATCTTCCGGATATCAGATTCCGAATATCTTTCCAACAACAAACGGCGGGTAAAATTAATCAGTTCGGAAGCCGATGCACAACCGCAAATGCCGCCGTCCCCATCGAAATCCGTACCAATGCCCACATGGTCTATCCCCATGACACTTACCATGTGGTTCAAATGATTGATAGCATCCAGAATCGTTGCCGGAGCTTCTTTTCTCAGAAAGCCGCTATACAGGCACACTTGCATCACTCCGCCACGGTGAGCCAGCGCTTTCATCTGTTCATCCGTCAGGTTGCGCGGATGGTCGCAAAGTGATTTGCAAGAGGAGTGGGAACAAACAATCGGCGTCTCACTCAGTTCCAGCGCATCATAGAAACTCTTTTCCGAAGCATGTGATAAGTCCACCATCATACCCGTACGGTTCATTTCTTTAATCACCTCGCGTCCCAAAGCACTTACCCCGTTATGCTCGTCATTACCGCGTGCCGAATCACAAATATCATTGTCGCCATTGTGGCAAAGCGTCATATACACCACACCCCTCCGGCGAAACCGTTCTACATTCCGTAAGTCCTTTCCTATGGCATAACCGTTTTCTATGCCCAACATGATAGCTTTTTTCCCTTCCTGTTTCAGACGAAGCAAATCGTCCGGCGTATAAGCAATATCCACATGCGAACAGTTGGCATGCACCATTGCTTCTATTTCATTCAAGATACGGTCGGCCTTGGCCGTAGCCGCCAACAACGCGTCGTCCGTCCGTTCCAGCTGTTTCAGGTAAGCCACCATAATGGTAGCGTCCAGCCGTCCTTCTTTCATCTTATGAAGGTCTACCAGAATCCTCGGGTCGCGTGTATGAAATTGTATTTGTTGGTCGAAAAACATCGGGGTATCACAATGAGAATCCAAGGTCAAGATACGTTCGTGCAAAGCTTTAGCCTCCGCAAACGAAGTTGCCTCACGCACAAGCCATGCAAACAAAGGCATCATACTTTCGTCTCCCCGAAGAATCATACATTCGGGATGCCACTGTACCCCAATCATCGATTTATATTCCGTGGACTCCACAGCCTCCACAATGCCATCGGTTGCCCGTGCGCAGACCCTGAATCCGGGTACCACTTCCTTCACTGCCTGATGATGAAAGGAGTTCACCGGCAGTTTGTCGGTTTGGAATATCTTATATAGAGTAGAATCCACATCAATAGACACGGTATGCGAAGGAAAGCTTCTGTCTAAAGCCTGGTCGTGCTTTATCAATTTGTTTTCCGTTTGGGAATAGATATCCTGATAAAGTTTTCCACCAAGGGCCGCCATCATGATTTGAATACCGCGGCAAATGCCCAATACCGGTATTTGTCTGTCCGCCGCCAGACGGGTGAGCAGCAATTCCTGCCTATCGCGACGGTAATTGATGGAGTGAAGTTCATCTACCGGTTCTTCCCCTAAAAACAATGGATTAATATCTCCCCCTCCGGTTAAGAGGATGCCGTCTACATGCTCCAACGTATTGAGTAAGGCTCCTTCCTCTTCGTATGGAGGAATGATAAACGGAACACCACCGGCTTTCAGAATAGAAGTACAATAGCCGTCCGCTAAACAACAATTCCCGTCACTGAAGTTTGCTGTAACTCCAATGACGGGCTGTTTTCTATATCCGGGATACGAAGCATTCAGTTCCTCATATCCTTTCTGTATATCAAAATAAGGATTCTCCAACATAAACACGCCTCATCAAAACTTATATGTGCGTTTAGGGTTCTTAGGGAACCAGCCTTTACGTACCCGCTCTTCCTGTTCAAAGAGCTCTTTGATTGTCCAGAACGAAGAAAAAGCAAATACTCCCAATAAAGACGACCATAGCACCTGGCTTATCAATAGAGAACAGCCCGTAGCTACAATGCCCAACAACAAGAATACCCACCAATACTTTGTTCCGAAGTAATATTCGCACTTGACCACTACCGGATGAAACAATCCGATAATTAGAAAGGTACAAATGCCTATAATCAATCCGGAGAAATAGAGTCCGTTGAAAAAGTCCATCCGTTCTCCTTCTTATTTATTGCTGATAGGAATCTCTTTCTTTATGCTTTGTTCCAGTGAAATCAACGTTTCGGTTGCTGTTACACCGGGAATCTCCTGCATCTTGCTATTCAACAGTTCCATCAAATGTTCGTTATCCCGTGCATACAGCTTGGTCAACATTGTATACGGGCCTGTTGTAAAATGACATTCAACAATTTCAGGAATTTTCATCAGCTCTTTCACTGCATCCTTATACATAGAGCCTTTTTCAAGCTTAATACCTACGTATGTGCAAGTGCTATAACCCAAACTCTTCGGATTAACATGATAACCTGAACCTACAATTACGCCCAAGTCTATAAGTCGTTGAACACGTTGATGAATGGCCGCACGGGAAACACCACATTCGGCAGCTACATCTTTAAACGGAATACGTGCATTCTGTGAGATTATCTCCAGAATCTTTTTGTCTAAGTTGTCTATCTTTTCCATTTGATGAATGATATTAGATTAAGTATTATCATTTTGTTAGGCAAAGATAGATATTATTTTATCTTTTCCTACTTTTTTGTTCATTAAATTAGGGGAAAACAACTATTTGTGTTGGCAATAAAGGTTATTTAAACAAAAAAGGCGTTGGGATTAGCCCCAACGCCTTTTGACTTTTTGCTATCGAAATTACTTCTTTGCTTCTATTCCTACCAATTCCACTTCGAACACCAAAGCTGAGAAAGGTTTAATCTTTCCGGCTTCTCTCGGACCGTAAGCCAAGTTCTGTGGAATATACACTTCCCACTTAGAGCCTACAGGCATCATGGTTAAAGCTTCTGTCCATCCTTTAATTACCTGCTTTACACCAAATGTAGTAGGTTGAGACTTTCCGTCTTTATCTTTCCGGTCGTAAGAACTATCGAATACTGTTCCGTCAATTAATTTACCGGTATAGTGCACTTGTACTCTGGAAGTATCGGCAGGCACAGCGCCTGTTCCTTCTACCAATACTTTATATTGCAAACCGCTCGGAGTTGTTTTTACGCCTTCTTTCGCTTTGTTTTCCTCAAGGAATTTTTCTCCGGCTGCTTTGTTTTCAGCAAATTTCTCTTCCAACATTTTCTCTTTTATAGCCTCCATGTGAACGGTAGCATAAGTCTGTGCTTTGGTTTCATCCATCAAAGTACCTTTTCCCAAAGCAGCTGCAATGAAACCGGCCATATAATTATCAATGCTAATTGTTTTAGTAGAATCCTGACCGAACAGTTCATAATTAGCGCCTTTTATCATTTGATTAGACACCTGCTGGCCAATTTGAATACCTACATAGTAAGCCGCTTTTTTCTTATCGCTTCCAGCTTGTACGCTTTCAGTTAAGCCTTTAATAAAATCGGCCATGTAAGTAGTGTCCATTCCTACCCTATTTACCAAATACGGTTTCAAGCCTTCTGTTTGAGTTACACCCAACGCATAAGACAATGAATCCAATTCTGTTTTTAAATCTGCTTTAGGAGATTGGGCTGTACAAGAAACCATTCCTGCAGCCGCTGCAATCATCATAAAAATACTAAACTTTTTCATTTGCATTTAACTAATTATATTATAAAACTTCAATCATTTCTACTTCAAAAATCAAAGTACTATGAGGAGGAATCATCTCTCCGGCGCCATTCGCTCCATAAGCCAATTCTGAAGGAATAAACAATCTCCATTTAGAGCCCTCGCTCATCAATTGCAAAGCTTCTACCCAGCCTGCAATAACCTGGTTCACGCCGAATACAGCCGGTTCTCCGCGCTGAATAGAGCTATCGAATAAAGTTCCGTCGATTAAAGTACCTTCATAGTGGCATCTCACCCGGTCGGTAGCTTTCGGTTTCTTACCGTTACCTTCTTTAATTACTTCATATTGCAATCCGCTGGGAAGGGTTACTATATTTTCTTTCTTCTTGTTTTCTTCCAAGAAGTTTTTGCCTTTTTCAATGGCCTCTGCACTCATCTTTGCTTCCAATGTTTCAAAATATTCATTCACAATCTGACGGGCTTCGGTGTGTGAGAGGGCTGTAGGATTACCTTCTAATATATCCTTAATAGCCTGAGCAAAATCATCTACGTTTAAATCACGGGCACCCATACCCAACAGGTTCTGACCTATACCCAGGCCAATAGAATAACTAAATTTATCCATGCTTATTTAAATTATTATAGTTTGACAGTTATAAAACTGTTATTTACCGTTTTTGTTTAACCTTTCAGGTTCAGACTTTTACAAAAGCGTTGCAAAGGTAAGGTTTTTATTGAGATAAATAGTTTTGGAACTTTTATTTTTTATTAATTTTGTAATTAGGAATCAGGGAAAGAAAACAAAAAGAGCGTAATTTTGGGACCTTAGGAAACAGATTTACTCTATGATAAGAAAAGTCCAGTCTCCTAAATTTATAAAACAGAGGAAAGAATATGAAGAAATTAGTTGTTTTATCCGGCGCCGGAATCAGTGCCGAAAGTGGAATCAGTACGTTTCGCGATGCAGGAGGTTTGTGGGACAAATATCCGGTAGAACAAGTCGCTACTCCTGAAGGCTATGCAGCCAATCCGGAACTGGTTATCCGTTTTTATAATGAACGGCGCAAACAGCTTCCCCAAGAGGAAACATACCCCCATCTCTTCTTCCATACACTGTTTACTGATCGGAATCGTAGCAGAACTGGAACACCATTTTGAGGTAACAGTTATCACCCAAAACATAGATAACTTGCACGAGCGGGCAGGCAGTAGCCATATAATCCACCTGCACGGAGAGTTAACCAAAGTAACATCCAGTTACGACCCGAACAATCCTCATTACATCCAAGAACTTACACCGGAGAACTTTGAGGTAAAAATGGGCGATAAGGCCAAAGACGGTTCACAGCTCCGTCCGTTTATAGTCTGGTTCGGCGAAGCGGTGCCCGAAATAGAGACGGCCATCCAATATGTACAGCAAGCAGATGTATTTGTCATTATAGGCACCTCCTTAAATGTATATCCGGCAGCCGGACTATTGCATTACGTACCTCGTCATGCGGAGGTTTATTTAATCGACCCCAAAGAAGTACGAGTCAGTTCCACACATCCCGTACATGTCATTCAAAAGGGAGCGTCTAAAGGGATGGAAGAGCTAAAGGAACTGTTGGTTAAGTAAAAAAAGAGCTTCATGAGTTTCACCTACATAATTCGTCATAACTGGAGGTAAAGGAGTTAGAACCAAGATGACTGTGTTATCGGAATAAAACTATCTTCTAAATTTGTTGGCTAATAACTTCTTTAACTCTTATAACTCCTGAGTATGAATTGCCTAAATAGAAGACAGCCGACACTCCGCTATAAAACGGGATGTCGACTGTACTATTTAAAGAGAGAGAGTTTTCATTTTATTTCTTTGCTTTATGAATAGGTTTCTGCTTCAGCAACGGATGACGCATACTGTATTCCGTTTTACCGGACTGCGGCGCCTCAAATAAATCCGCCGGTAAGGTTTTCCCCTCCTTCAATGCCCGCCGGCACAGATACTCCAGCCCGATAGCATAATAGTAGTGTATGTAGGCATCGTCACGCTCGTACTGGTTGTAAGCAATATAGCGGGTATAGCGGAGTTTCTTGACCAATTGTTCAAAGCTCAAGTCCGCATCGCTGTATTTGGGGTCGATGCGAGTATAGAATGAAAGCTGTTTCAGAAACTTATCCTGGTCAATCGTTGTATCCGCTATCAACTTATCCACTTCCGCCCAAGCCGCGTCATAGTTCTTCTCACGGAAAAGGCGGCTCAAATCGGCCATCTTCTGGTTGTAAGCCTTTCCTTCAAAGTCGCACAAACTTTGGGTGAACGCTTTCGGAGCGTAAGCTGTAGCCTCCGCCAGTTTCTTATCCACCGCCTGCTTGCCGAACAACGAAACGAATTGCGCATAATTGTCTGAAATCTGTTTGACGTACGAATTATCGTAACCGCCTACACACTCGCAGTAGAGATTCCACACTTTCTCGTCGGTCAACTTTGCTCCCATACTAATAAGTTTATCGAAATCCTTCACCACATTACGATTACCCGACACCTTCTTTCCACGGATATAATCAATGAGAAAGTCCGTGTCATAATCGCCGCTCTGGTATTTCTTTTCCAAATAGATGGAACTAAGTTTCGGATTCAATGCACCCTGAACGTCCGCCATGAAATCGGCTACAGGTTTATTGCCTCCGCTGCGATGAATCATCTCCTCCGTTGCCGGGTCAACAAAAACATAGTTTGGGTAAGAAAACACACCGTATTTCTTGGCTAACGCCACCCCTTCTCCTTTCTCCGCATCAATCTTCAAGCAAACAAAGTTATTGTTGTACAGCTCACCCACTTGCGGTAAAGGAAATACCGTAAGCGCCATATTGAGACACGGACCGCACCACTCGGTAAAGAAGTCAATAAAAATCTTCTTGTTTTCCTGTTTGGCCTTGTCTACTGCTTCGCTCCACGTGCCGTGGAAGAAACGGATGCCGCTCTCCTGCGCGGAGGCAGGGAGCAGTAATACCGTTAAAAGTAATAATGTGATATACTTTTTCATGATTCGTTATTTTTTAGTTACTTTCTTGATGGCAAAACCCGGGTCGCCATACATCCTCGTTTCCTCAGAGACGTATTTACCGCTGAAGTTCCACTCGTAATAAGTCTTTTTTCCATTGTTCAGCACCGTTGTGGAAGAGATGGAATAAGCAGTAGGCAGCACCTTGCCACCGGCCGCAGTCAACAAGGCATTCATCGTTTCCTTGTTGTTACTGAATTCTTCCATTTCGCCAATGGAAGGGATGTACCATCCGGTCTCGCCACCGTATTGGGCAGCCCAGATGAAAGCGGAGTTGGAAGCGGTGAGCCCTAAGTTATCGCTTTCATTCTTCTCCACCACACTCTGCGTATTGATGTATCCATTGTTCATATCCGGCGTATCGAAATCGGCGGGTAGTTCACCCAAAATAACGCTGCACTGTTTCAGGCTGATGGCCATGCCCTCTTTAATGTTCTCCTCATTGACCCAATAAATGACACCAATCGGCTCGAAAGCTTCATTATAATAGATATCGCCCACCTCGAAATAATTCTTTGGAGCACTTAAGTTAAACGGAATCTTCACAGCATGGTTCTGTCCGTTGAGCGTCGCTGTCAGCGTGATGTCCCCTTGCCGTGCTATGGCTCCGAAAAAGTCGGTGGGAGCACGCATTACCACATGTTTATCGGTCACCTCCAATTCCCATCCTTTTGGCTGGCTTATCTCTAAAGTCGCTCCTTCGGTATAGTTCACATCAAACTCTATGGTCTGGCCGCATTGTGCTTCAATCTCCTTTATACTGCTGGTGACAAACAAGTTATCCGTGTTCCCGTCCAATGTATGCGACGCCATAAACTCCCACATATAAGGCATGCAGTAGCTTATGGATATGCCATGTCCCTCTTCCTTTAAACTATAAATCTGATAGTCGGCTTTTCCACCAGTCCAATAGCGTACGTCTACCACTTTGTAGTTCTCTATCTCTATCGAATCTTCTACCAGTACCATGTCCGAAGCAAAATAGCCGCCAATCTTCTCGGCCCAATCCGTCATATTAGCCAGTACCGCACTATGTACAACTGTTTCATCAGCCACCCCCGCAAATACCCGTACCGATACGGCACGTTTCGGTAGTTCGCTTGCGCCTGCCAGACTCATCTGTCCGGCACGCGGTGTAATGGCCGCAAACACTTCCGGGCGTTCATAAGCCAGCACGAAAGAGAAAATAGCACCGCTCGACTGTCCCGTAGAGTAAACCCGGTTCATATCCACCGACGGTGTGCGGCCTCGGAAATAGTCTATCATAGCGTCCACAAACGGAAGATGTTTCTCGCTGTACTGCCAGTTTACGGCCCCGCTTCCGTCTTCCTGCATCTCGACTGTACCGGCAGGGAAACACACCACACAATTCTCCTTGATGGCATGCTGTATCAGTGTATGTCCAACCGAAATATCCCTCAACGGGTCGGACGGTTTCACACCTGCATCGAACGTGTAGCTGCCGTGGAACTCGAATATCAACGAAATGGGTTTCGAAGCGTCCACTGAGATAGGCATGTAATACTTAAACCGACGCTCCACCACCTGCCCATCGGGCTGTGTAACATTTATCTTCACCAAGTGAATACCCGGTACCAACTCTCCATCGGGCAGTTCCTCGTCTTCCGTCTCGTTGTCGCCCTGTTCATTGTCCACATTGTCCACATCTACCGGTTCTTTCACCTGCGGCTCATACGCACTGGTGTCATCCGTGCAAGAGAGTAATGCGAACAGCGAGAACAGAAATCCACAAATAATATATTTTTTCATATCTGTATGCTTTTACATTAAATATTGTCTTTTAATACCCCATACACATCTTCGCCGTTGCGGTAGTGTGTCTGGTACTTTATCTCCACATCCACGGGGATACCGGCTACGCCACGGCTCGACTTCGCTTCGTTATATTGCAACGTGCCCGCACCTTTATCCAGGTCGAAGTACAGGATGTCTCCCTTCGCCTCTTCACCCATTGCATCGGCATCATTTCCATAGCGTGAAACGCCCACCAACATGGTTTTCTCGGTACGCGACACACAAATATCGGTAATCACGGCATTGGAGTCGTAGCCCAGCTGCGTCAGGTCAAATACCTTATTGCGCTCGGCAGGAGCCGTGCCCGAACTGATGTCCATAATATTATAACGATAGACTGCATTGCCCGATGAGAAGAAGAGGTTGTCGTTATACTTCATCATGTAGAAACGCGAACGGTCGGTCATCACACTTCCGCCCCCGATTTCGCCAACCAGCTTCTTCGTGTCGCGGTTATCACTGTCTTTTCCATTCTGCAACATCACCAACCGGCACTGATTACCGCTGCATAATACGGCGATACTGGTATTGTTGGGACGGTTGGTAGCTGCTCCCCACAGCAATGTATAACCAGGGAACGCTTTCACATCTTCTTCCTTGATAGAACTAATACTACCGTAAGCGCTCGCCGAAGCAAAACGACCGTTATTCTTATCAAAAACAATGAAATCGCCAATGCTATATCCCGCCTGCAAATTGTTGTCGTGCGGTGTATCGGACATATCATCCCAATAACCGAACGGTGACAAGTAACCCTTTGAATAAGGGCTCGCTCCATCATAAGTATAGCCGGCTGTCCAATTGCTTGGAGCCAGCGAATAGGCTGTAAAAAGCCGACCTGCCGAAATCTCCATAAAATGATTCATCTGTTGCGCTCCGTATGTAACGAAACGCCATAAGTAAATAACCTCTTGCACGAATTCCGACTTGTAGTTCTCTACCTCCGGCTTCGGGTAGGCTACCAGTTGCAGGTAAGCGTCCACCGTCAGGTAAGGGGTAATACTGTCCGGCATGAGCGAGGACTTGTCGATAAGGTTCACCCGGTTGTCGGCTAGCACCATCACCCGTCCGTACCGGTTCACAAACGGAGTGTTCCTTGCGCTCTCCGTATAGCAAATGGCCAATTGCTGCGGATTGTCCCCGAGTGATGTCTCATAGCGATTCTGGGAGTAATTGACTACCCAGTTGGCCGGTTTGTCAAGACGCAGGTACGAGAGTTCCGCCCGTCCCTGATATTTACTCAACACCATAATCAGGTCGCCGGCGGTAGAAGAACTCACGTTGACGCCAAACTCATGGAACTTTTTCACGTTGGTTTCCTTATCCGTCACCACCAAACGCGAGTACTTGAATCCTGGCACCATGTCCACCTGTATGCGCAAATCGTGCTGTTCGCCCACCGTGGTACCACCAATTTCCCATTTATAGGTAAAGCGTGCGGTGTCGCTGTAAAGCGTACCTTTCACAATAGGTGTGATAATAAGGCTGTCGTCTACGTCCACCGCATAGTTGCTGAGCATATTCTCCACCTCTATTTCATTGATTTCATGATAATCATAGTTGCCTTCGTCCTCATAACAACTACACAAAAAGGGAGCAAGAAGCAACCCGTAAAGTAATGTTATCTTTTGCATGTTTTTTCTGATTTATAGTGATTACTCCTGAGGAACCAGTTCGTTCATTAACACCCGTTCGCCTGTCTCCTCATCGAATGTAGGCACGGCGTTCAGATAACTTTCCAATCCGTTTCTATACGTCCGTCCCTCGTTATTAATATCGAACGGACAAGTGTGTTGGTTCGCATATTTCTCGTTGAAAGAAATAAGTATCTTCCACTTTTCAGGATGATAATAGCCTAAACTCGTATTATTATCCCACCAATCGGGTTTCGAGAGATAATTGTTAAGCAACAACTTTTTGGTAATTCCGCCTTTCAATCCTAAATCAAAGTCATCGGTAGGTTCCAGACGCAAATCGATACGAATGGTTTGCGGATGACGGTAACTGGTACTCAGGTTCTCCCGAAGCACCACAATACGCAACGTGTCGGTCAACCGTCCGGGACGGAACTTCTGAAACTCCTCTATTGCCTCGTAGTGCGTACCGAGCACTGCCGTAGTGGAGTCCGGCACCACCACTACCCGGTAGGTGCGTTCCACTTCAGCCCCCTTACCCAAATATTCCATCACTACTTTCGCCGTATCAATCCGTATCTCTTCCGGTTTCAAACCAAAGGAGAACACCAGCGAATCGCTATACGTCCGTTTTTGGTTATAGTCGGTTGTATAGTGCCTGAACTGTATGCGGTCTTTTCCCGTATAGGGATGGTCGATGGAGTCGTCGCAGCCATGCAGCAACACACCTCCCAACAGGCAAATTCCTATAAGTATATATTTATTCATGATTCTTTGTTCTGTTATAGTTTCTATTATGATACCCTTATCGTTGGTTGCGGCGACCGTCTTCTATCTCCGCATCCGGTAGCGGGAAGACGTAATACTTGTCGTCCGCCATGATTCCGCCCGAAATATTGTTGCCCGGCAGGTTCAGGTTGTTACGCTTGTATACGTACCACATCTGTCCCTCGCCCACATATTCACGTTTCATCTCATCGAAGATGTACGATTGGGTGATGGAAGTCCACTCCTGATTGTTACGAATACGATGATTGCGCAGCTCATTGATACTCTTGAGTGACTGAGCCGGATTCTTGTGATAACTGCACTCGGCTACCAACAGATACATCTCGGAGAGCTTTATCATCGCCATTTTCGGATAATACACATTGGTACTATCGCTTAAAAACTTAGTGAACGAACCCAAATCGAACCATTTGGCATAACGTACGTCATCGTTGTTACTCTCGTACATCGATGCTACGTTATCAAACGGTAGCGGAGCAAAAGAGGTTACTCCACCCGACACTTTGGTATGATGCAGGGCCGTGCTATAATTGCCCAGTTCCCGATTACGCAAAGCAAATACATGTTCGTCTGAGAAGAGCTTATCAACCGAAGTTTCACTCTGGTCGATACTGGAAAACTCCAACAGGCGGAATTTACCGCTATTTATCACTTCATTCGCTTTCTCTATAGCCTTCGTGTATTCGCCACGGGCCTGATAAGCACGCGCCAGCATGGCCTTTACGGCATAGAGGTTGATGCGGGCTACATACTGGTCGGCAGCATCTTTGGCATCGGCGTCGATGATTGTACCTCCGTCCTCCTTTACCGATACAATCTCGTAGGGCACCACCTTGGTGATAGGGTCGTTGGCCAGGCAACGCTCGGCCTCCAGCAGGTCGTTAATAATGAGCTGTATGGTCTCCTCGCAAGAGTACATAGGGGGCAGCGACACACCAAACTGCTTGTTATACGGTATACCGTCGGCTTTCGGCAAACGCTTCACATCGGGAGCAAACAAGCGATAAAGGTCGAAGTGCATGTAGGCACGTAAACCCAACGCCTCACCCCGGAACTGGTTATACTCCTCTTCCGTCAGGATGGACGCCTTTTTATCGGCCCATTCCAGAATACTGTTGGCTTGCCCGATGTTATGGTAAAGGCGCTGCCAAATGGAAGCGATGGACGATTTCACGCCGGAGTTCTCATAATTATAGTCTTTCCAATATTCGTAGGTGCTTGCCACCCCTGTATAAGAGTAGTAAGAAGCGAACAAATCAAGATACTCCATAGTGAGCGATTGCCCGTATAAACTTGATTTCGACATTTCGCTGTATACACCGGCCAGGGCCTCCTTGAAACCTTGCGCCGAACTGAACAATTTGTCATCGTCCACTTTGTTTTCCAGCTCCACATCCAGCCAACTGTTGCAGGAGGAAAGCGAAAGGAGCAAAACAACGAAGATATATATCTTTTTTCTCATAATAGCAATGTGTTATAATGTAATATTAAAACCGAATGACATGGTTCGCGCAAACGGATAAGAGGTTCCCCGCTCCTGTTTGATGGTGGAGATACGGAACAAATCCGTCATGGAGAACAGCAATTTGCAGCGTTCTAAATAGTAACGATTCAAGAACTCACGAGGGATATCGTACGAAAGCGACAGGCTCGACATGTTCAGGAAGTTGTTCTTCTGCATCAGGCGGGTAGACTGGTACACCGTAGAAGTATCGTCGATACGGCGGAACATGGATACGTCACCCGGTTGCTTCCAACGGTCGTACAACACGCGTGTATCGGCGTTGGTATAGGGGTCGGCACCCTCCACTTTCTGAGCCAGCGTGCTGTTGTACTGCTTGGCGCCATATTCGTAACTGAAATTCATATAGAGGTTGAAGCCCTTCCAGGTGAGGTTACTGTTGAAATAACCCTTTAGTTTGGGATTCATATCGCCCACCTCCACTTTGTCGTTAGGGTCGTACTCGAAGGTAAGCGTTCCGTCGCGCTTGATATAGATTTCATTACCGGTAGCCGGGTCAATACCCATAGAGCGTACCAGCATCAGCGCTGTCTGCGAGCGTCCCTCCTCGTACATACGGTACACGCCTCCTCCCGTATTGTTCTCCAAATCCAAAGCCTGCTGGTTCATGGCTTTCATGGCGTTCGAGATTTTACGGATTTTGTTCTTTTCGTGCGAGGTACTCAATGTAACACTCCAGTTAAGGTCGTTCTTGTAATCGTTGATAAGATTGAAGCGCAGGCGGGCTTCAAAACCGGTATTGTCCATCGAACCCATATTTTCGGTGTACGAAGTGAAACCGGATGAAGGAGCCACATCGATGTTGAGCAACAGATTCTCGGTACGCTCCAAGTAAGCATCGAGGTTCAATGTAAGGAAGTTCTTCAAGATAGACATGTCGACACCCAGGTTATACTTCATCACGTTCTGCCATTTCAGTTTCGGATTTCCGTATGCGTTCACTACAGCTCCATAGATACCGTTGTATTCCGAGTCGCTGGAGTAGATGAAGCGCGTCATGGCCTGGTCGGCTGAGAAGTTAGTGGAACCGGTGCTTCCCACCGAACCGCGCAACTTCATATAACCGCTGCCTTCCCAGAACTTCTCCTGATTGATGTTCCATGCCGCGCCGACAGCCCAGAAAGGTGCGAAACGAGAGTCGCGTCCAAAGCGGCTCGACCCGTCGGTACGGTAGGTAAAGTCGAGGATGTAACGGTTGTCCCAGCCCAAGTTCATGTTACCGAAGAAGCCCACAGACTTAGCCTTGTCGAACGAACCGGTCGGTTTCGAATTGTCGGCAAACTGCATGGCATACGAAGGATATACCAGTTTATCGTTAAGGAAACCGGTAGCCACATACCCGTCCGATTCCGATTGGGTAGTGGTTATCTCACTTCCGACACCTACACTGAGGGCAAGTTTCTCGAAGAAGGTATTGTTATAGTTGGCCGTGATGTTTCCCTCCACATCAAAATCAGTACCGTTACTCACGGAGTAGCGACCGCGGTCGCCCGCATCCCGTACACCATCGAACATAACCGATTCGGGCGAGAGGTAGGCCTCGCTGCGGTTAATCTGCTTGGTGATACCGATATTTCCCTTGAACATAAGGTGCGGAGTAGCCCACCATTGCACTTGGAAATTATCACGATACAAAGTATAGCGGTTTAACGAACGGTTGGGCAATTGTGAATCATACAACGCATTGCGGATAACACGTCCGTTGGAGTTGAAGCTCTTTATCATCTCGCCTGTTTCGGGGTCATACATCCGTTCGTAAGGATTCATGGAAGCATAGTCGGAGAAGGAGCCGTAGGGCGAATCGGTCGCTTTCACATCATCAATCTGTATATCGTTGCGTGCCACCAACTTCTTGGCTATCTCATAGCTGAAATAAACACTCATTCCGTATTTGGAACGTCCGGAACCTTTCATCACTCCTTTATCATCGTCGTATTTCAGGTTGATACCATAGCGGAAATGGTCGTCTCCGCCTTCGAGGAAAGCGCTGTAACGCTGATTCACGGAAGTGGTAAGCGGCTGGGAGAGCCAGTAGGTATCGACACCCCGCTCAATTTCCGAAAGCACCTTATTATACTTGATGTCCAACAGTGTCTGTTCCTCCTTATTACCATATTTATTGGTATACAGTCCCGCCAGCCTTTCATATTCCAGCTTTTCACGCGCGTTCATCAGGTTGTATGAGCGTAAATCGGGAATGGAGATGTTGAAGTTACTGTTCAGTGTGACCCGTATCTGTCCCGGTTCGGGTCGTACGGTAGTAATAAGTATCACACCGTTGGCACCACGCGAACCGTAGAGCGAGGTAGCCGCCGCATCTTTCAGGATGGAGAACGAAGCGATGCGGTTCATATCCATATCGTACACCGTAGTGGCAGTGACTTCAATTCCATCCATAATATAAAGAGGTGCGTTGGGGTTGGTACGTGAGTCGTCGGCCTCATCACGCAAATCAAAACCTTTCTCACCACGCACGGTAATTTCGGGCACCCGGTTGGGGTCGCTACCGAATTCGTTGTTTTCCAGAGTACGTACACCGGGGTCGAAGGCCGAAATAGCCTGTAACAGATTGAGTGAACCCACTTGCCGGAGTTCTTCTCCTCCTACCACCACTTCCGAACCGGTCTGGCTGACCTTCTTACGCTGGAAATATCCCGTCACCACGACATCTTCCATCGTTTTGGAATCTTCCTGCATGGTTACTTTGTAGCTCAGCTTGTTTTTGTTCAACTTCTGCTCCACCGTCTGCATCCCCACAAACGAAAAGACCAGTTGCCCACTCATCTTGTCAACAGGCACCTTCATGATGAACTTTCCGTCCATATCGGTAATGGTGGCCACTTGAGTTCCTTTCAACAGGATGTTTACACCGGGAAGCGATTCTCCGTTTTCGTCCACTACTACACCGGTCACTTCCATCCGGTTATCGGATTGCTGCGGTGAGGCGGCGGTGCCCCCCGTGTTTTGATAAAGGGCCGGAGCCGATACCGACGCAACCATCACGTTGAAGCCATGCGTCCCGCTTGCCCAGGCATGTCCCGAAAACAGGAAACAAGCCATTACGATGTACGCTGTCCGCCTCATGCCATGCACTTCCGAACGAGCTTTACACATCGTTTGACAAAAATTACACTTTTTTCTCTCCATTCTTATTCTATATTAACAATTAGAAATTATAAGCAATCAAGTACTTAACGTACTTATATTTCATTTTTACAACTACAACTAATTGATAATCAACTAATGAGAACTTATAAAAAAGGAAGTTTTTTTGCATCCGGGTTCTCTTACACTTTAATATAAAAAATATAATTTCCCTAAATTATTGCATAATAAGATAATATTTATACCTTTGAACTCGAAAATTAGCATGTACTCAAAAGAATCATTGCAGAATTTATCGACAAACTAGCATATAAATAAAGGCTATATATAAGTACGTTAAGTACTTACCTCCCATTTTCCTTACGAAATAAAGCATTTCATATTCTACGGAGCCATTCGGCCCAACCTGATACATGTCATTCAAACGGGAGCGTCTAAAGGAATGGAAGAACTGAGGGAACGGCTTCTTAAATAGAAAATAGTTTACGCCTTTTTTACGTGCATAAAAACAATGTTCATTTGTGCACAAACGAGGATTCGATTTGTACACAAATCCAAAGTGGAATTGTGCACAATTCATGTATGCGTTTGTGCACAACCTTGAAACGCCTATCGGCAAAGGGTTTCAGAAGGTGAGTATAAGAAAGCGCCTTCTAATTTCAACGATAAAAATAAAAGACGCATTCCATTTAAGTACTGCAACATTCTCATTATACAGATAAAAAAAGAGCAAGAAGGTTGTCCTATAACAAAAAAAATTGCATTTTTGCGGAACAATCCGAAGAGTGGATTGTTATTTATCTATAACTACTAAAAGAAGGAAGAATTATGAAAAAGTATGTTTGCACAGTATGCGATTGGGTTTACGACCCTGCAGTAGGAGACCCTGATGGTGGAATTCCCGCAGGTACAGCATTTGAAGACCTCCCTGAAGATTGGGTTTGCCCTCTTTGCGGAGTCGGAAAAGAAGATTTCGAAGAAGTAAAAGAATAATTTATTGAATACAGGATGCAAGATGTCTAAAAACAGACGCATCCGAGAAGAATTATAGATTACAAAAAATGCTTAAAGCCGTTTTTATCTCTATCAAACGAGAGTAAAAACGGCTTTTTTCTGTTTAAAATAGGTTCAGTGCCAAAGCCGGAAAACTGTTGCAGTCTTACAGCTGGCCTGGAAATGTGCAGGAGCTGAACCGGCATAGGTATAATGAAAAAACGCCTGCAAATAATGCAAGCCTCACTCGCATTTGTTAGTATTTATATGTTAAGCGTTGCAGACATACAAACAATTTCTGATATAGCAAAAAAACAAAGAAAAATTTGCGATAATGTGAATTATAAGTTACCTTGCAACATGAAAGCAAGAAACGTCATAGCATATAAGCATTATTTCATAGATTTTGTGAAGTCGCTTTCTGAAAAGATGCAGGATAAGGTGGTGAAAACCATACAATATGTCGAAACGCTTCAAATCGTTCCGGAGAAATACTTGAAACATATTGAAGGCACAAAGGGCTTTATGAAATCAGGGTGAAATTTTCAAGTGACATAATACGTGTTTTTTGCTTTTTTGACGGTGAAAGAATGGTTATCCTGTTGAGCGGCTTTCAGAAAAAGACGCAAAAGACACCGAAAAAAGAGATAGACCGGGCTGTCAGGCTCATGCAAGAATACTTTAATGAAAAGGAAAAAGAAAGGATATAAACATGGAAACTTACAATCTTGATGATATAAAGAATGAACTTTACGGAGAAATCGGCACTCCTCGCCGCGATAAGATTGAAACCGAACTTTCCAACCTTCGCGTCGGGATTCAGATACGCAATGCCCGTGAAGCAAGAAAAATGACGCAAAGCGAGCTTGCAGGAAAGATAGGGAAGGAACGCTCTTTTATCTCTAAAGTTGAAAGGGAGGGAAGTAACCTTACTCTCTCCACGCTTTATGACATTGTAACAAAAGGGCTTGGGGGAAAACTTGACATACAAGTTCAACTTTGAAAAAGCGCACGGTCACGACTGCTAACAAACTCATAGGAATTTAGTTTTGGGACGTTTCCGTTACCCAACCGTTCGTGCGCAATATCTTTAAATGATACTACTATTTAATATTATGGCAAAAAAAAATAACTCCCAATGAAAGCCATAGGAGTTTGTGATAATTGGTAATTTCAATAATGCATATCCCCCGCTCCTCTAGGTTCGGGGATTTTTATGCTGAAAGACGAAAAAAATGAGAGAAAAATTTATTTTTGCATTACTTTGTGCTATCTTGTGCAATATAATATAATACAAAAGCAATATGGGAACAATAGCAAGAAAACAAACCTCGTTCCGTCTGCGGGAAGACTTGTTGCAAGTTTTACAGAAACATGCCAAGAAAGCAAATAGAAGCCTAAATAATTTCGTAGAGAGCACATTGATGGATGCAATGTACTCTGAACCAAATGAAGAAACGATTGCGGCTATTAAGGGAGCACGTGCGGGAAAATTTACCGGGACAATAGATACCAGTAGCATGGAAGCCTTCATAAAATCCTGTGAATGATGAAGGCACTGCATTATTCAACACAATATAAAAGGGGCTTCAAAAGGTATAGGGACAATCCCAACAAGCTTGAAAAGTTGCTAAAAGTATTTCGGATGTTGGAGAATGGAATTGAATTGCCTTCCGAATACAAGGCTCACATGCTGAAAGGAAAATACAAAGGCTGCATGGGATGCCACATAGAGGGTGATTTTCTCCTAATATGGATGCGGAAAAAGACATCATCGAAATATTAAAGGATTGGAAGTCATTCCGAACTGTTCTAAACGGAGTGGATTAAATATGTTAAAAACAGAAATACATTATTTCCCATTAAAGCCGTTTTTATCTCTATCAAACGAGAGCAAAACGGCTTTTTCCTGTTTAGACTAAATGCAGTGCCGAAGCCGGGAAACTGTTGCAGTCTTACAGCTGGCCTGGAAATGTGCGGGAGCTGAATCGGCATAGGTATAATGAAAAAAAACGACTGCGGTGATAAATGAAATGGGTATATAGCCCATGCCTCATTTATATTTTATTATCCCGTCTATGTTAAGGTCATCATTTCTAAAAGATTCAATTTTTAAAGGTGTTAAAATCATCAACTCATCTGCAACTTCTTGGATGGAGTCTATTAATTGTTTTCTCCAATCAACTCTTATTGCGGTTGAAACCACTCCATTTGTGGATAAAAACACTTTGATTTCTTTCCATAAAAGTGTTTTATGCTGCTGATTAAGTATTAGAACCCATATTATCAAGCGATAAAGCGAATAATTTCCATTGAAATTATGATATACCACAAAAAAACACCAATTTTGTGGCAAAATTAAAACTATGGGTGCAAACAGTTCTTACAAGGCAATGTACGACATTGTAGAACGGACTAAGGAGGGTACGATACTTATCCCTGATGATTTCACAACGTGCGGCACTCCCGATGCAGTGCGGTCGGGATTAAGCCGTTTGTGCCGTAATGGAAAGTTGTATCGCTTTGCAAAAGGTATTTATTATATACCACTATATGATAAGTGGGATGCCACGTTGAGAGAACCATCCTTAGATGCGATTGCCCTAAAAATAGCGCAAAGGGACAATGCACGTATCATTCCGACTGGAGCCTATGCACTCAACAAATTAGGGCTATCCACACAAGTTCCGGCTAACATTATCTATATAACGGATGGTTCTGCCCGGCAGGTGAAGTTTGGCGATGGAAAGAGTATCACATTTCGACATAGTAATGACTTGGGTAATTTCGCTTATAAGTCCCAGTTGATGCAACTGGCTGTCCTCGCCATGCGTGAAATTGGCGAGAAAACTATAACGGATGCCCAAAAGGAAATAATTAAAAGTATGATAACAGAACATGTTTCGGAACAAGATTTCAACCATGACATAGTGCTTGCTCCGACATGGATAAAAACAATATTACAGCGATGAAATTCATTGATTTATCAAAGGAAGACCGCATAGATATTCTTGACCGCGTTTCCACGGAGTTGAATATACGACAGCGAGAGGTCATAGAAAAGGATTGGTGGGTGACGGCAGTCCTCCGTGCCATGTTCAGTTTACCATATGCCGGTCATCTGTCTTTCAAAGGCGGTACATCACTGAGTAAGTGCTGGCATCTAATTGACCGCTTTTCAGAGGATATAGATATTGCTATTGACAGGGAGTATCTTGGCTTCAGCGGAACTTTATCCAAGACACAAATCGGCGACAAGTTACGCCGTGCTGCCTGTACTTTCGTAAGAGAGACCATGCAGCATGATTTGGCAGAACGGTTATGTCAAAATGATATATCAAAAGAAAAGTTCAAGGTAAATGTGGATATAACTCCTGTTACCACCACCGACCCGGAAATCATAAACATCAACTATGATTCTGTCTTGTCTTTTTCCATAGATGGAATGGATGGCAACCCATATATTCTACCAAAGGTAAAAGTAGAAGTCAGCGGCAGGTCAATGAGCGAACCAGTAAGTGAAATTGCCCTTGATTCAATGATAGACCAAGTGTATCCGAAAGCCCCTTTTACAGAACCGAAATTCATGGCACGTGCCGTGCTTCCCGAACGCACTTTTCTTGAAAAGGTGTTTCTACTCCATGAAGAGTTTACTAAACCTAAAGAGCTGATTCGTGTGGAACGAATGTCTCGGCATATGTACGATATCGGACAGATATTGAAAACTCCGATAGCAGAGCGTGCCATCAACGACGCAGACCTTTACCGTCAGGTAATCGAACATCGTCGCACATTCATCGGTTTGCGTGGCTTCGACTATGATACACTTTATCCGGCTACACTTAATATTATTCCACCTGCTTCCATTGTTGAGCAGTGGAGAACAGACTATGAGAGTATGCGACTGTATATGATTTATGGTGAGTCGCTTTCGTTTGAGGAGTTGATAAGCAATCTCAAAGATTTGAATGTCAGAATAAAAGATTTCCATACCATATTCACAAATGATAAAGAATTAAAATAGTTAACTACAGAGGTAACATATCTCTTGATAAATCAACCCAAAAAGGTTGATTAGTATTAACAACCAAAATTGGTTGATACAACCCTTATTTTTAGCACAAGAGCTTTAATAATTCTGAATAAAACTTCATCTTATCTCACACGAAATAAGATGAGAAGTTTTATTTTGCTTTAACAGGTGATTAAAATTAAAAATATTCCAGTTTTGTGGCGTAAAAACTGGAATACTTACTATCTTTGTATCTGTAAAACAGTAGGAAAATCTTATGGTTATAACAAGAGAAGTACAAAGGCTAGTCGAAAACTTTCAACCTGACTATGTTTTCACATATCAGGATCTTAATTTACCAATGGAACGGAGTGAAAGTGTTATCAAAATGCTGAACCGTCTGGTAAGTGAAGGTGTTATTGCCAAAATTTCAAAAGGACGTTTCTACAAGCCGAAGCAAAGTGTTTTTGGGGCGTTGAAGCCTAAGCAGGAAGAAATAGTAAAAGATTTGCTTGAGAAAGATGGTGAAATCATTGGTTATATGACCGGTTATTCAGTATTTAATCGCTTGGGACTTACTACGCAAGTGCCTAATATCATACAGATAGGTACCAATGTACGAAAGAACAAGAAAAAGAGGGGTCTGTTTACTATCAGTTTTGTTCTGCAACTAAATCCAATCACCAAAGAAAATATTACCCTATTGCAATTACTGGATGCCATTCGGTTTATAAAAGAGATTCCGGATGCTACAATTAATCAATCCTGCAAGCGTATCCTTGCTATTATCCGAGAACTGGATAAAGAGGAAACAGAGAAAGTGCTTACACTTGCAGAGAAATATCCTCCAATGGTACGTGCCATGCTCGGAGCGATGATTGAGAATATCTATGGCGCAAATAAGGCAATGCCACTGTGGAATACGTTAAATCCGCTAACTACCTACAAAGTAGGGATTGACGAACAGGCATTGCCCCAAATAAAGAAATGGAAAATAGAATGAAATTAGACCAACAACAAGAACTACTGGTAGATGCGATACGGGCTACATCGGAGTATTACCATATAGCACCTATCTATATTGAAAAGGATTACTGGATTAGCAAGATATTACAACAACTTTCACGAAGCTGTTATGCGGAAAATACCGTATTTAAAGGCGGAACTTCGCTTTCAAAAGGGTATGGACTGATTAGTCGATTCTCGGAAGACGTGGATGTTGCCGTATTGACAGGAGGTCTAAGCGGAAACCAGATAAAAACGCTTATTTCCAAAGTTTGCAAGGAAATGACACAGGGATTGCCGGAACAAGATGTTCCGGAGTTGACAAGTAAAGGCTCACGTTATCGTAAGGCGTTATTCAATTATCCTTCGTCCGTAAATGCTCCGATGTATAGTTTTGTCGCTAACCGTGTCATTGTCGAAATAAATTCATTTGCCAATCCTTATCCTTATGAGAAACGGCAAATAAAGAGTTTCATTACTTCGTATATGGAGGAAAAGGGAATGCAATCTTTGATAGAAGAATATGATTTGCACCCGTTTGGTTTGAATGTGCTGGATAAACGTCGGACATTGTGCGAAAAGGTAGTTTCGCTACTGCGCTTCTCTTTTGCAGATAATCCAGTGGAAGGATTAAGCAGTAAGATTCGGCATTTTTATGACATTTATTTTTTGCTGAATGATGCGGAATGTATGGAATATGTAAAGGGTGATTTTATAAAGAATGCCCAAGAATTGATAGAGCATGACAAAGAAACTTTTGATGTCCCGGAAAAATGGAAAAGTAGCCCAATCAGTGAAGCTCCTTTGTTAAATTCATTTGATGAGTTGTGGAATGAGTTAAGTGGACTGTATGAAAGAGAATTAGCTGCGTTAGCTTACAATCAAATACCTGGGGCTGACACTATAAAACAGCAAATTAAAAATTTTATAAATGAATTAAATGATAAATTGGAATGATATAAATAAAAAAATACAATCTCCTATTTTCCTACGTTTTTATAAGCAGAAGGATTAATACCTTCATGCCTTTTAAAGAATTTGGATAAATGGCTTACATCTGTAAAACCAAATTCATCCGCAATTTCTTTCAACTTGATTTCTCCGGTTTCTAATCTGCGCTTGATGAGTTGTAATTGCATCTTTTCGATATATTCTTTATAACTTATCTCGAAATTCCGCTTGAAATAAGTACTGAAATAAGATGGCGAAATATTAAAATTATTAGCAATCATATGGATGGAAATACGGTCACGGTTAGCTATATTCTCTTGAATGTATGCTGCTATATGAGCGTTAGTTGGAGTTTTCTTCTTTAATTCAATATTTCGGTTCTCAATGTATTCTTTTATTATTCCGAAAATGGAAAGAATATGATAATACACAATAGACGAACGAAGTACGTTAATCGTTGAATTATATAGGATAATATTCTCAAAAATATTCTTCAATATAGTCCGGCAAGGTTCACTCACCGTTATCTTATCCTCTTTCAGCCATTGAATTTCCATGATGGAAGTTGGAGTTATTTCTCGTGAAAAGGACTTATAGGAGTGGTCATAAGTCTCAAAATAGCTTGAAGTAAATTTAATATAGGTAAAGCGCGTTACAGTTTTTACTGTGAAATAATGGCGGTCACCGGGTGCAAGCAGAAATAAATCCCCTTTTTCATATGGAATTGTAACTTCATTAAAGACATGCTCCCCACACCCATAATGAATATAGATGATTTCAAAATGGTCTTGGGCATGTAATTCGCAAGAATATTCTTCCTCAATTACATCTATAATCTTTAATGATTCAAACTGGCTGCACTTTCTCATAGCGCAAATATACAAAATAATGTAATGCAAATACAAGTATTTCAATCCTATTTCCGCCTACCTTTGCAAGGTAATCATTAACTAAATAACAGAAAATGAAAAAGATAACATTATTTTCAATGGTTTTAGGTGTATTTTTAATTACCTCATGTATGGAAAACAGTAAAAAATCAGACAAAGCAGTCTTCACACAGGATGAAGACAGCACGAGTATCACAGGTTGGCAATCTCGTTATGACCGGATGGAAGCAACCGACCTTCCTGATAATGTAATAGACTTAATAGGTAAGCAATGGATGCTGGTGACAGCAGGAAATAGAAGTTCTTATAACACCATGACAGCATCGTGGGGAGCGATTGGCGAGATGTGGAGCAGACCATCTACTTTTATCGTAATCCGTGATTCAAGGCATACTTATCAATTTTTGCAACGAGAAGAAAGTTTTACACTAAGCTTTTTTACAGAAGAATATCGGGGAGCACTTCGGATTTGTGGAACAAAATCGGGACGGGATACTGATAAAGTGTCAGAAGCAGGACTGACCCCATTGGAGACCCCTTCCGGACTAATGAGTTTTGAAGAGGCTCGAATGATTATAGAATGTAAGAAAATGTTCGTTCAAGAGATGGACTATGCCAATTTGGCTCAACCTTATAAAGAGAAAATTATGGAAGAATCTTATAACAACGAGCCTTCCATACACCAACTCTTTATTTCAGAAATAACCAATATATGGATAAAGAAATAACGAACAGATTACGGATAGGGAATTTGTTCCGACGGTATTGCAGGACAGTTCACACCCACCTGTCTTTTTTCTTTATGGGAGTGATTCTTATTTATGCAGTATCGGGCATAACGATGAATCATTTAAAGGATTTTAATCCGAAATACTATATAACTGTAAACAATTATACGGTGAAGGGGACATTCCCTACCTCCCGTAAATATAATAAAAATGAAATAATACAGCTGTTAGAAGAGGTAGGCGAGCAGAATAATTATATCAAACATTTTTATCCGAATAGCTCAACGGTGAAAGTTTTCTTGAAAAGTGGTTCATCCTATGTTCTTGATACTCAAACAGGAAATGTTGCTTATGAAGGAATAAAGAAAAGACCGGTTCTTTATCAACTCTCATTTCTCCATTATAACCCGGGAACATGGTGGACCTATTTCTCAGACTTATTTGCGGTATGCCTTATATTGATATGTATAAGCGGTATTCTAATGAATAAAGGTAAACGAGGTTTGTTCGGAATAGGGGGAATTGAATTATTGGCAGGTATATTAATCCCCGTGCTGGCTTTAATTTTATAGATAAGTGACATAATAAAATGGATGCAAAATTCAATAATTCTGAATAAAACTTCATCTTATCTCACACAAAATAAGGCACGAATAACTAACGATGTGAAGCCTCATCACATAGTTAGTTATTTTTTTAACTTATAATGCTATGCCCTCTAACATCGTTAGTTATTTCAGCCCTGTTTTGCAAGCTCCATTTGTTACTTCCGGAATGCATCAGTAAGCAATTTAGCTGCGTCCGATTTTGAACTATTGTACCACTTCAACCAAATATAGAATTCGTTCGGGCTACGCAGTTGGGGAGTAAATTTTCCGCAGTTGCGGAAATTTATTTTCGCAACTGCGGAAAAAAACCGAACCAACATGTTGATGGAATGTTACAGGCATAAATGCGGCAAGAGCAGAAACCGTTATTCTATGTTTGTGAATCTTTAAGAAATTAAGAAAATAGATTACATGCTTTACTCTGTCTTTAGATGAATTTGGGCTCATTTTGGGCTCAGGCTCACTGTGGGCCCAAAACAAGGTCACTTTTAAATCAATTGCATATTAAATATTTGATTTAATGTTCCTTATCTACATTTCTAAGACTTTGTTTTTTATCTGTTTATTTTTGATTTGAACTTGAATAATGGATGCTTCTTCAATGAAGAATTTTGAAAAAAGCAGACATTTATTAAGCACATTCAAATGGATTGAAGTTTTTCCTGACTTCATCACTTTCCTGACTTCATCACTTTTTTTCGCCATCACATAGTACGTAATGATAATCAGATAGTTGGCAAATATATTTGGGTGACTTAGGGTGACGCAAGCCCCAAAAGGTCTACTTTTGTACCATGTTCGTACGTAAAAAGAAGAATCGCTCAGGCTCTATTAGTGTGGCTGTAATTAGCAAAACACATGGAGAGGTTGAAGAAGCCAAGACCTTTGGGTTTGCCTCCTTCTATTGGGAAGCTGAACAATTGTGTGAGCATGCTCAAAAATGGATAAACATCTGTAGCGGTCAACAATAACTTGATTTTGAAGATAAAAAAGGGTCGTGAGATTGAAGAAGCAGAGCGTTTTAAGTATGCATTTCATTCAGGTTAGTATAGATAATGTATATAATTATAAAACAATATCAGCACCTTCACTTCTTTTCCATTGTTTACATTATTGGATTATTGCGCAGGATTTAGGCTCACTAGTGAGCCTGAGCCCAAAATGAGCCCAAATATCCCCCTTTCAAAATCATAAATACCTGAATATCAGTTATGCTTATTTTATGTTTTTTGAAAACAGCTTTCTATGCTATAAAATTTAGCATCTCCATCTGTTTAAATTATTCACTAAAAAAGAAGCTTAATACATTTACTTGATGTAAAGATGTATTAAGCTTCTTTGAAGAGGGTATTTGAAAAGAGAACGCTATTTCTTTTCTTTTATATCCATACGAGCTTCCACTACGTTCACTACATAATCACCTAACTTCTCACACTCCCCAATAATATCCATGTAGTGCACTCCCATCTGGTAGTCGTATTCCTTGTTATTCACATCCAGCACATTCTGGTTCTTCAACTGGTTGCGGTAATTATTAATCTCATTTTCTATATTGAAGGTCTGGTTCACATCCACACTATGACGGTCGTCTTCCAGCACCTTAATCATCTGCCCAAGCGCATCGTCCGTAAACTGGAACATCTGACGGATATGTTCATATTGCTTCTCGGTAAAGTCCATGTTCCCTTTATATTTCCGGTTTATCGTACGCGCCAGATTGTAGCAGCTGTCTCCAATGCTCTCTATCTCGGTCACTTCCCGAAGCATTGAACGAATCTGCAACTTACTTTCCGAACTTAAACGGCCGTCGGACACCATATTCAAGTAATTGGCAATCTCTACCTCCATGCTATCGCTAATGTTCTCATACTTCTCTATACGGCTAAACAATTTCGCAAAGTCATTTTCATTTTTAGTATGAAGCAAATCATCAACGAAATGGAACATCTTACGGGTACGTTCTGCAAAAAGATTAATTTCCTTACGAGCCTGCACAATGGAAAGCTCTGCCGTGGAGAGCAAACCGCCCGAGATAAACCGCAAGCGATACTCTTCGTCCTGCTCTTTCTGCGGAATCAAAGCACAGACCGTTTTCTCTATAAACGGAACAAACCAGATAAGAATCAACACATTGCAAATATTAAAGGTAGTGTGGAACGCCGATAACATATAGGGCACAGCCACCGCTTCATTCTGAGGTTTCATCACATTCTCCACAAACCAGGTGATGCCCTCTGTAAAAGGAGTAAACAGGCACAGCACCCAAATAACGCCAAACACATTGAATACCAAATGCGCCAAAGCGGCCCGTTTCGACTGCGTGTTTCCGGTTAATGCCGCCAAATTAGCCGTGATAGTGGTACCGATGTTTTCGCCCAATACCAACGCCGCTCCCAGTTCAAAACTAATCCATCCGTTGGCGCACATAATTAAAGTAATGGCCATGGTAGCCGCCGAAGCCTGCACAATCATGGTCAACACAGAACCAATGGCCACAAACAAAAGAATGGAGAGATACCCCATATCCGTATAGTTCTGTACGAAAGAGAGCATTTCCGGATTCTCGCCTAAATCGGGGGCATTGGCTTTTAACAAAGAAAGGCCCATAAACAAAAAGGAAAAACCGAAAATAAATTCACCAATTGATTTGCGGGAACTTTTTTGAGAGAATAAAAGAGGGATGCCGAATGCGAGAAGGGGAAGGGCAAAAGCAGCGATGTCTACTTGAAAACCAAGAGCCGAAATAATCCAGGCAGTAACCGTCGTTCCGATATTGGCTCCCATTATCACCCCGATGGATTGCGACAAGGTTAATAACCCGGCGTTTACAAAACTAACAACCATTACGGTAGTGGCGGAAGAGGACTGGATGAGGGCAGTGATAAGTACACCTGTCAAAACCCCGGTAACCCGGTTGGTAGTCATAGCCGTTAATATTTTCCTTAACCTGTCGCCGGCAAATTTTTGGAGCCCCTCGCTCATTATTTTCATTCCATAAAGGAAAAGTGCCAATGAACCAAGCAACTTTAAAAAATCATAAAAAGAATATTCCATCTTTAATTAGTTTTGTCGTTTATTGGCGGCTAATCATTTATCATGTAAATTAACAGCCCGAATAAGACGTTTTATTTAATACATATTTCAAAAATGCTACAAATATATTGCAAAAATATGAATCTATCAAAAGAATTTCCAGAAGGAAGTTCTCTTTTGGATATTTATAAAGGTTTTAAATTAGAAATGCCCTACACCCCGGTCAGTGCCAAAGTAAACAATAAGGTAGAAGGGCTTACCTACAAGGCATTTAATAACAAAGACGTAGAATTTCTCAACATTCTATCCCCTTCGGGTATGCGTACGTATGTCCGTTCGCTCTGTTTCATCCTGTGCAAAGCAGTTGAAGAGCTTTATCCGAAAGGAGAAATTTTGTTACAGCATCCCGTTTCTAAAGGATATTACTGTAGTCTACGTATCGGCCGTCCCGTAACCTTGGACGATGTGAGCCAAATCAGAGAACGGATGAAAGAGATTATTGCGGAAGACCTCCCCTTTCACCGTGTGGAATGCCATACGGAAGAAGCCGTAAAACTATTTAATAAAAAGGGAATGTATGACAAGGTGAAACTCCTTAAAACCACCGGAAACATTTATGCATTCTACTATACGTTGGGAGATTCGGTGGATTATTACTACGGAAGTCTTCTCCCCCGCACCAGCTACGTAGGGTTGTTTGACATCGTCAAATACTATGATGGCATTTTACTGCGCATCCCCAACCGGGAACATCCTGAAACGCTGGAAGACATGGTGAAACAAGAAAAGATGCTGGATGTTTTCAAAGAGCATCTTCACTGGCAAGAGATTATGGGAGTAAGCACGGTGGGCGATTTCAATGAATCCATACAACACGGGCATGCTACGGATTTGATTAATGTGTCGGAGGCTCTTCAAGAAAAAAAGATAGCCCAAATAGCCAATGAAATATACAATAAGGGGAAAGTAAAGCTCATCCTTATTTCCGGTCCGTCCTCTTCAGGAAAAACCACCTTTAGCAAACGGCTTTCCATCCAGCTGATGACAAACGGCATGCACCCGGTCCCCATTTCATTGGATAACTACTTTGTAAACAGAGAACGTACTCCGCTCGACGACAAAGGAGAGTACGATTACGAATCCTTGTATGCACTCGATTTGGAATTCTTCAACCAGCAGCTCGCCGCGTTGCTGCGAGGAGAGGAAGTGGAACTGCCGCGTTTCAATTTCAGTACCGGAAAAAGGGAATTCAAAGGAGATTATCTGCGTATTGATAATAATAAGGTTATCATTCTGGAAGGCATCCACGCTTTAAATCCGGAATTAACACCGCATATCCCCGCTGAGAACAAGTATAAAATATATGTATCGGCCCTTACCACCATCATGCTGGACAACCACAACTATATCCCTACCACCGACAACCGCTTGTTGCGCCGCATTATCCGCGATTACAACTACCGGGGATATTCGGCCGAAGAGACCATCCGCCGTTGGCCAAGCGTACGGGCGGGAGAAGAGAAATGGATTTTCCCTTATCAGGAGAATGCGGACGCCATGTTCAACTCGGCTTTGCTCTTTGAGCTTTCAGTGCTGAAAAATCATGTGGAACCCATTCTGAATCAAGTGCCACAATGTTCTTCCGCTTATTCCGAAGCATACCGCTTGCGGAAGTTCCTACAATACTTTTTACCGGTTCAGGACAGAGAGTTGCCGCCTACTTCACTCCTGCGAGAGTTTTTAGGAGGAAGCAGCTTCAAATATTAATAAATTGATTACTTTTGCACAGGTAAAATAAATTCTATGCAACAGGGGAATTATCAAATACAAAAACAGCAGCAAGTTCAGACTCTTTCGCCTCAACAGGTGCTGGTTGTAAAGATGTTAGAGCTTCCGGCCGTAGAATTGGAGGAACGTGTCCGTGCAGAGGTGTTAGACAACCCCGCACTGGAAGAAGGACAGCTTGACAACGAGCGCAACGAAGACGATTTGAACGAAGGAAACGGCGTTGAAAGTGAAATGCCGGAAGGCGCCAACGAGGATATTTCGTTAGGAGACTATCGGACGGAAGATGATATTCCGGACTATAAGCTGAAACAACCTCATTCTTCTCCGGAAACACAAGCGGAAGAAATCCCGTTCTCGGATGCCATCTCTTTCTACGAGATATTAAAGGAACAATTAGGGGAAAGGGATTTGACGGAACGTGAACGCACTTTAGTGGAATATCTGATAGGTTCGTTAGACGATGACGGATTATTGCGGAAAGATTTATCTGCCATTGTAGACGAGCTCTGTTTCAACTACAACCTGGAGACCTCTGAAAAAGAGCTGGAAGAGGCTTTAAAAATTCTCCAGGACTTTGACCCCGTAGGTATCGGCGCCCGCAATTTACAGGAGTGCCTGCTCATACAGCTCAACCGTAAAGAGGATTCTCCGCTCAAACAAATAGAGCTGAATATTCTAACCAAATGTTACGAGGAATTTACGAAAAAACATTGGGATAAGATACTTCAACGCCTGTCGCTGACTCCCGAACAGTTTGAAGAAGCCAAGAATGAGCTGATTCATCTGAATCCCCGTCCGGGCAGTTCGCTGGGTGAAGCGGTAGGACGCAGCTACCAACAAATCATTCCGGACTTCCTGGTAGAAACACTCGACGACGGAACCATCCTACTCAACCTGAACGACCGGGGAGTTCCCGAACTGCATGTAAGCCGCTCGTTTATGGACATGCTTGAAGAGCATACCAAAAACAAGGCAAACCAAAGTAAAGAGTCGAAAGACGCCATGCTGTTTCTAAAACAGAAAATGGACGCAGCCCAAGGATTTATCGATGCCGTGAAGCAACGGCAACAAACCATGTATACAACCATGCAGGCTATTATCGACCTGCAACGTGCTTTCTTTGAAGAAGGAGACGAATCATTGCTGAAACCTATGATACTGAAAGATGTAGCCGAGCGTACCGGGCTCGACATTTCCACCATTTCACGGGTAAGCAACAGCAAATATGTACAGACCAATTACGGAATCTATCCGTTAAAGTACTTCTTCAGCGACGGATATACGACGGACGAAGGAGAAGAATTATCAGTGAGAGAAATACGCAGAGTGCTGAAAGAGTGTGTGGAAAAAGAGGATAAAAACCATCCGCTAACCGATGACGAACTGGCCAAAATATTAAAAGAAAAGGGATTCTCCATTGCACGCCGCACAGTAGCGAAATATCGGGAACAGTTAAATATTCCCGTTGCAAGACTAAGAAAATAAATCTATGGAAGAAAAGTATTTACGGATTTCCGCAAGAGTTTTATCGGCGATATTTACTCCGTTCTATGTCCCTACAGTAGGTTTTCTGGCACTGTTCCTGTTTACCTACCTACGCATGTTGCCTCTCTCTTACCAAATTGTAGTATTAGGCATCGTATATGCCTTTACCGTACTTTTACCTATGCTGGGCATTTACATTTACCAGAAAATAAACGGTTGGAGCCTGCGCCATCTGGGACATAAGGAAAAACGTATAGTACCTTATGCCATGACGATTCTGTCGTATGTCTGCTGTCTGTTACTCATGTACCGGTTAAGCATTCCCCGTTCTCTTTCAGGCATTATCGTGGCTGCATTGATGGCGATGATTATCTGCGCGGTTATCAACGTATGGTGGAAAATCAGCGCACACATGACTGCCATCGGCGAGTTTGTAGGCGGACTGGTATCGTTCAGTTTCGTCTTTTACTATAATCCGTTGGGATGGTTTTGTTTTGCCATCCTGCTATCCGGTGCCTTAGGCACTTCCCGCATCATCCTCCGCCAACATTCCCTCTCACAGGTATTGGTAGGGTTTCTGGTTGGATTCGTATGCGGTATATTAGGTATATTATTTATTTAAATTACAATAGAATGAAACCAATTGTCAGTATTATCATGGGAAGCACTTCCGACCTTCCTGTTATGGAGAAAGCAGCCAAACTGCTCGACGAGTTGCATGTGCCTTTCGAGATGAATGCTTTATCGGCTCACCGTACTCCGGAAGCCGTGGAGACTTTTGCCAAAGGGGCTAAGGAACGCGGCATCAAAGTGATTATTGCCGCAGCAGGCATGGCAGCAGCCCTTCCCGGCGTGATTGCAGCCAATACAACCCTCCCGGTAATCGGTGTTCCCGTAAAAGGTTCTGTACTCGATGGTGTGGACGCACTTTACTCTATTATTCAAATGCCTCCCGGAATACCTGTAGCTACCGTAGCTATCAATGGGGCCATGAATGCCGCCATTCTGGCAGTGCAGATGCTTTCATTAAGCGATGAAGCGTTGGCTTCCCAGTTTGCCGTTTACAAAGAAAACCTTAAAAAGAAAATAGAAAAGGCAAACGAAGAGCTGAAAGAAGTAAAGTTCGAATACAAGACAAACTAAGCCTAGCGGCAACAAATAAAAATCAGGCTCAACCGGATATAAAATCAGTTTATAGAGAGCCTTTTTACACAAGTAGTCTTGTCACCTTACGGGAGTACTCTCGCAGGCTTACAAGACTACTCTCGCAAGGTGATGAAAGTAGTCTTGTAAAAAAAGCATTTACAAAACCTAATCTGCATCATTCATACTCAGGATTGAAAGGAGTTATCGGCCAACAAATGGGCATACCGGTTAAAGCCGATAGTTTTACGCTGGCAATACAGTTGCATCGATTCTAACTCCTTCACTCCTAACGAAGTGATAACTCCTTTCAATCCTGAGTATGAATGATGCAGGCTAAATTAATTATCAAAAAGAAATGGTCGATTTATTTAATTACACCCGTCGCCAAACTACCGAAGTAAATATAGGCGGAACACCTCTCGGAGGAGACAACCCTATTCGTATCCAATCTATGACGAACACCTCTACCCGGGACACGGAAGCTTGTGTGGAGCAGGCCAAAAAGATTGTAGACGCAGGTGGCGAATATGTACGGCTTACCACTCAAGGAATAGCAGAAGCGGAAAATCTGAAGAACATTAACGGGGCTTTACGCTCGCAAGGCTACATGACGCCCTTGGTAGCAGATGTGCATTTCAATCCGAAAGTGGCGGAAGTGGCAGCCTTGTATGCCGAAAAAGTACGTATCAATCCGGGGAATTATGTAGATGCGGCCCGCACTTTCAAACACCTCGAATACACGGACGAAGAGTATAAGCAGGAGCTTCAGAAGATTCGCGACCGTTTCATCCCGTTCCTGAATATTTGCAAAGCAAACCATACCGCCATACGCATCGGAGTGAACCATGGTTCGTTGTCCGACCGCATCATGTCGCGATATGGCGATACGCCGGAGGGTATGGTCGAATCGTGCATGGAGTTTCTCCGAATCTGTGTGGAAGAGCATTTCACGGATGTAGTCATTTCCATTAAAGCCAGCAATACGGTAGTCATGGTTAAGACGGTACGCCTACTGGCCTCGGTGATGGAAAAAGAGGGAATGGCTTTCCCGTTGCATTTGGGTGTGACCGAAGCCGGAGACGGGGAGGACGGACGTATTAAATCGGCTGTAGGCATCGGCGCTCTGCTGGCTGACGGACTGGGAGATACCATCCGCGTATCCTTGAGCGAAGCGCCCGAAGCAGAGATTCCGGTAGCCCGCAAGCTGGTGGACTATGTAACACTACATGCCGGACATCCTTACATTCCGGGACTCGAAGCTAAAGGGTTCGACTACTTTTCACCCCAGCGCCGCACCACCCGTGCTATAGGAAACATAGGCGGAGACAACGTACCGGTAGTGATTGCCGACGGTTATCACCCGCGCGAAGCTTCCAATCCGCAATTCCAACCCGACTACATTTACACCGGACGTCAATTGCCGGCTACCCGTGAAGCGTGCGGTTACATTGTAGATGCCGACACGTGGACAGGGGAAGAAGGCACTTATCCGGCTTTTATGCCCTCCAACGAGGAGAATGACGTACCGCTGTTTATTCAAATCAGCACCAACCCGAGTCCCGTTAAGTTTCTGTTCCTTACTTATCTGGCCTGCAACGATGAAATCATTGCCATGCTCCGCCATCATCCGGAAATTGTTATCATTGCACAAAGCAATCATCCCAACAGGATAGGCGAATTCCGCGCTTTGATACACCAACTAATCAATGAGGGGATTCAAAATCCGGTGGTGATATTCCAGCACTATACCGAAAATGAAGCGGAAGATTTACAGTTGAAAGCAGCTGCCGACACCGGTGTCCTGCTCTTCGACGGGCTCTGCGACGGTCTGTTCCTTTTCAACAACGGAACGATTCCTTCCACTGTCATCGACGCCACAGCTTTCAATATATTGCAGGCAGCCCGTACACGCACCTCCAAAACGGAATATATCTCCTGCCCCGGATGCGGCCGTACACTGTTTGATTTACAAACCACTCTGGCAAAGATTAAAGAAGCAACGTCTCACCTGAAAGGCTTAAAGATAGGTGTGATGGGGTGTATCGTAAACGGTCCGGGCGAAATGGCCGATGCAGATTACGGTTACGTAGGTGCCGGTCGTGGAAAAGTGAGTCTTTATAAAAAGAAAGAGTGCATCGAAAAGAACATCCCCGCCGAAGAGGCTGTAGAGCGTTTGTTGGAATTCATCAAAGCGGACTTGGAAAGCAAGTAAATCCGATTCTCTAAGAGGGATATCAAGACAAGAACGCTTACTCTAAAAAGGTAGTAGATTCTAACTTACAAGTATAAAAGAGGTTATTAGAATCCATCAGTCTTAGTAATCTCCCATCATGGGATACTCATTTGGAAACTAAACACAGCGTGGAAGTTACTCAATACAGAAACTTCCACGCTGTGATGGGTTGTCATTTGAAAGATAATCACAACTAATGTTCGCACTTCCGGGTGGCTTTATCGTTGTTTCCAATGGTTCAAAGGCAAACATTTGAGAGCTAGGCACAACAGTTCACTTATCCTTATTTCTTAAATTTTCTTCACTCTTTTTCCCGTATGCTTCACCTCTTGGCAAAAGATATTGGAATAGAACTACATCGTCTTTTATTTGAACGTGGAAAACAAAGAAAGCCCGATAACTGCCGATACGGATACGATAGATATTATTAAAATCTACAAGCTTTTTGCAATCAGTAATTTCATCTATAGATTTTGCACTTTCAGCCTCACAAACAACTTTTAATAGGGATTCCTTTATCTTACCCGACAGCTTACTTGTGGCCTTCATAAAAGGTTTGGAAAACTCCACTCTCATTCTCCTAGCCATTTACGGAATGCTTCCTGTTCCTTCTTACTAGCAGGAACAAGCCCTTCAGGTTCATGTTTCGACAACCATTTATACGCTTGTTCGTCGTCCATATTTGCGACTAAATCTTCTACATCTCTGACAAGAAGGTCTTCTATATATTTCTTTAGATTTGTACCTTTTGCTGCAGCTTTAATAGATAAATACCGAAAAATATCTTCTGGTATATCTATTACTTTTCTCTTTTTTATTGCTGTATCCATGATTCTATTGTTTTACGCTACAAATATATATAATATATATTGCGCATACAATACATATAAGGCTTTTTATTCCATTCATTTATATATTTCGCAACATAAAACGTAAGTAGCGGATTGCTTCCAATATCACAAACATAAAAGAACTCGGTCAAACTCTGTTTCCGAGCAATGATAGAGTTCTTATCACTGCCAATAAGAGTGATTAAGATTCTCCACAACCAAAAGCATTCCTATTGATTTTGCCGTTCAGCTTTCATTTTCTCCTTATAATCAGTAGGAGCCATACCAAAATAAGATTTAAAATACTTGCTAAAATAGCGAGGGTCGTTAATACCCACCATATAGGCTATCTGCGTCATGGTATAATCTCCGTTTTCTATCAGCTGGGCGGCACGTTTTACACGCATCTCTTTTATAAACTCAATAGGGGCAAGTCCCGTTAACATCTTCAACTTTTTGAAGAAGACCGAACGACTTACAGCTAGTTCTTTCACCAAATCATCGACTATCAAGTCTCCATTATCCATGTTCTTCTCCATCAGTTCGGTCAGTTTCTCCATGAATTTACGGTCGTAAGCAGAAAGCGTCGACTGGGGCGGTTGCTCTTCCTCGCCCCGGACTTTATCGGCTGACTTCATCAAGTTCGCACAATAGAGCTGTTGCAACTTAACGCGTTGCGCCAAAAGATTTTCCACCCTGGCTTTCAGGTAAGTGGCACTAAAAGGCTTGATAATATAGTCGTCCGCCCCAAGTTCCATTCCTTTCAGTCTGCTGTCAAAGGTGTACTTCCCTTCGGGAGTTTTCCGGATATAATTCAATCCACCGCCAAAAGTAGCTACCCAGATACGTCCGTATGCGTCTTCGTGCAATCCATACACACTGTTATGACTCAAGCTATAGATATCGTCCTCATCATATTTAAAGCGGGTTATCTTGAATCGCTCACCGCTCTTTTCGAGCAACGCAACCCCCTCTCCTTTCGTAGCAATCCAGATATTTCCATGCGAATCCTGCATAATGTGGTAAGCCACTCCCACAAAAGGTGTACCGGTTCGGGCTATCGTTCCGTTTTCGTTCAAATAACCCAGGTAGTCCATATTGTGAGTATAGATTTCAATTTCTCCATCCCGCTTTCCCATCCAGATACGGTGCTCACTGTCTTCAAACAGTGCACGGACCCCGATTGGCATTCAGGTCATACCCGCGTCCACCCTGCGGATAGACTTCATCGCCTACGAAAAGCTTGCAGGGAACGGTCTTTGCTCGATTTATCCCGAACAAAATACTTCATCGGTTCCTCTTCCCCCTCCACTACTTTTATCAGTCCGTTATGGGTAAGTAACCATTCCTGGTTTTTGGAGTCACAAAACACATCGTATACACGGGCAGGATTCTCACCGCGCGCATGGGTGGCATACATCCGTGTGGTAATGGTAAAATCCCTTGGATTCGTCTTTACCCGAATCGCCCCTTCCGTATTCAGAATCAACCACACCACCCCATTAGGCAATACCTTGATGGAAGCACATCGCCTCCCTTCCTCCATCCCTTCCGCCGGAACTTGCTCGAATGTTTCGGTCTTCTGGTCGAACCGGAATACCTTATCATCGTAAGTCTGCACCCAAATATAGTCATAGAGGTCAATTTTCAACAGGTCGATGCGGTTATTAGCCAACCCCACCTTATTTTCCGTACTCGATTTATATACTTTGAAATTATATCCATTAAAACGGTTGATTCCATCCCAAGTAGAGAACCATAGAAATCCGTTATGGTCCTGTTCTATGCTCATAATGGAACTTTGAGACAATCCATCCTCTGTTGAATAATGTGTAAAGAAGCAGGGAGGCTGGGCATGCGCATAAAAAAGAATTAATGAGAAGAATAGGTATAAAAAGTGTCTTTTCATTTTGTCTAGTCTAGTGTAATCTGTGTGGTAAATATACAAAAAACATAAATAAATTCAAAATTCAGGCTTCTAAAAACAAAGCACCCGTTATAAAACAGGACTGGTTTTTCCTGATAAAAGAAGACACTAGTTGTTATTTACGTACTATTGCAATGTCTCGCAGGCATAAAGGATGAACAAGTAAACGCCATATAGGCCTATTTTCGTCAAGACTTATCAGGTATTAGACTTTATGTAATCAACTAAATTCAGGCTATTACATTATTACAATCTTGACCATAAGTTATTCCCTATGATGCCACGCCTGTGGCACAGTTGTGACAGACAGCTTGGCACACTTGTGACAGAAGCGTTGGCACAGTTGTGACAGACGGCTTGGCACAGTTGTGACAGACGGCTTGGCACAGTTGTGACACAAGTATTGGCATTGTTGTGCCACAAGCTTGGCAAAAACCGTTATATAAGTCTAGCTGACACAGTTCGAACTAGCAAGCACAAATGTCCTATACAGGCAGAAGTAAACGGAGAAGAATACCCAAAGCACATTACGACCGAACAGCTCTGCATATCGGCCTCTCAAAGCGGATTGGCAGCCAAGTGCAATACAAAACAGTTCCACTCCGGACGTATCCGAAGTGGAACCCAAAAACAGAAAGATTAAAACACTCTTACTTACCTAGACTAACCCTATAGAACTACTTTTCAAAATAACGCACTAACTTCATCATATTATCAATATAGTCCTTCATCGAAATACACATCTCCCCCGTGGTACAGGGATAAGGAGAGGTATCGTGTTCATCGCCGACAAACGTACTGATATATTTCGTTTCGTCGCTGACTCCGGCAACCGTATAGGGTTTGTATGGATTGGAGGTAGACTTCAAGGGCGTCAACCAACAACCCTCTTTCGTCAACGAATTGACCAATTCCTGCGCTACACTTTCCGATACGTTGTCTTGTCCGCGCAGACGGGTATAATATTTAGGCAACGGCACCAAATGGTCCTGCAACAAAGGCGACTCCTTTGTCAACTCCGACACCGGAAGATTCTTTACTTCCTCATATTGGCGTCGCAATTCACTCGGATTCACAAATGTGGCCGAACTATAATGCGCGATTGTATTCTCCAGCTCTTGATTGATATAGTACATCCCGTTCTTCACATTCGTCCCTTTACGATGTACATACAGCGGTTTCCCGTCATCAGGGTCTATAAAACGGGGAACCAAGATTTCCTCCGGATTAGTAGACTGGCGTTTCCATTTCTTCACTTCCGATTCCGGTAATTTCATCGATTCCAGGAAACGAATGGCGGCAGGGATGCCGGACAAGAAACGCGTGTCAGCCGTCAGTTTATAATAATCCAGCATTAAATGAATGAGCCTGACTGTTGTTCCGGTGTTTACACTGCGCGGTTCATACGAACGGGCATGCGCCGGTTTCAAATCGTCGACTGTATACTGGTCGGCCCAACCCGCGTACGGCTCTCCCTGTTGAAGCGAAATCATGAGATACATGGCGCGCATAATCGGCTCTTTAATTCCCTGCAATCCCATCGACTGGTAGCATTGAATCAGAAACTCCGTCGCATCGGGAATCACATCATCATTTAAAGTGATAAAAGAAGAGTAATCGGCCTTTCCCTGAAAAGGATGGTCGTACATCAACGGATAACGCTGCGGCCATCCACCCACCGGATATTGGCTTTCCAATACAAACCGGATACACTTCTCCAAGGCCGGACGGAAAGTGGGGTCGTTCTTTTCTACATACATACGTAACAAGAACTTGGCAGCTTCCATCGTCCCGGCGTCATCATAGGTGGCATTGCCGTAATAATGTTGGAACTCTTCCAAACGCCAGCCGTTTTTACCGACCGTATCGTACCACTCTTTCAATGAATTCTCACCGGCAAAATCAAATACATAATTCCAGCCACCACACTCCAGCTGTCCCCAAATCAGCGCATTAGCCACCTTCTTTGCCGCATCATAATAGTACTCGTCCCCTGTGGCATGATACACATCGAGCAATAAATGCCCCACAGAAGGAGTGCCCGGAGGCTGAACCCAAACCATCGTCCTCTTAGCCTCCATCTCGCCCCATGAGCGGGACATATCCGGCAAATAGTTCCAAACGAAACCGCCCTTATAGCTCACCTTATCCATCATGAATTGTGTAGCGGTCTTCATGGTTTTCAATACTTGCTCATCCAGTTTTTTACGAGTCTGAGCCATACCCGGACAGACCATACTTACTACACACAGAGCCAGAATAATCTTTCCCCATTTCTTTCTTAATATGTTTTCCATCGTAACAATAGTGTTTTTAGATTTAAGTTTAACGTTCACGATAAAGGCAAAATAACGCATTTCTGCGTGCTTCGGATTGTAATATTTGACTTTTTCTTCGTAAATTTTAATCAAGAGAGAGCATCTTCCACAGATATTGCCTATATTTGAAAAACCTTTTTAAACACGTAGATTTCTAAAGCAAAATACTATGAATAAAAAATTGAGAAACATGTTACTTGTTTGTGCCTTAGTGGCTCCGTTTACCATACAAAGCGGCTATGCACAAGAGCAAGTAAAAAAAGAAGATTCTAAAAATTGTCCAAAAGAAAAGATTATGAGAACAGGAAGTGAAAACTTTATTTTTGCGAAAGACCAGGAATGGCAGCCGGCAGGCGAAGGTGTAGTCCGTCAAATTATGGGATACGACGGACAGATTATGATGGTAAAGGTAAAATTTGAAAAAGGGGCTGTCGGCACTCTTCACCACCATTACCACTCTCAAGCAACCTACGTAGAAAGTGGAAAGTTTGAATTCACCATTAAAGGAGAAAAGAAAATTGTTTCCGCCGGCGATGCTCTTTATAAGGAACCCGATGCCGTACACGGTTGTGTTTGTCTGGAAGCAGGCATGCTGATAGACTGCTTTACTCCGATGCGCGAAGATTTCTTAAAGAAATAAGAATCAGTATCTCACTGATGCAGATAGAGGCTGTCTGAAGATGAAATCCGAGTATTAAAATCTTATAGACAGGAACCTCTTTAAAGAGAATCCCCTTATTCCTCCTTATTATATTCAGATAATAAGATTGGAATAAGGGGATTTTTATGTCTCTACTTATGGATTAGAAAGCTAATCACAACTCTTCCTGAGCAAGCGTGAGCGTTTTTTCTGCTGTTTCCAATGGTTCAAAGATACTAATTGAGAACCAATCACAACAGATTAATCGACATAACGAATAGGACATCCGCTTATCCGTATCAAATCGGGCAAATCGTAATATTTCAGTACTCCATATAGCACATTCGAATACATCTCTTTCTGCATCGGCTTTACTATAAAATCAGTCCACGTTTTTACACTCTGCGATAGTTCTACCTCCTTTATCCGATTGTCCAAATAGGCAGCATGAATGACAGCCGGTCCGCAGATACCATTAGCAACCACCTTTACCGGACGACCTTTCAACTCTTGGTATTCCGAGCAGAAATCGAGCATTGTTAAAATATCCACTACTCGTTGTCCCATGATAGGGCGACCTATGCGCATACTGACCATCGCATTGCGGTATTCCCGATTCCAATACTTAGATTCTGAGTAGATAGCCGGGTCGGTGGTTTCACCTATTCCCCGCAAGTCGGCCAACAGAAGTATATTCTTTTCAGCCAAAGCCGCCTTTATATGAGCCGGGTCACTTAAATAAGCGCCCTTCCCTTCGTCTTGGAAGCGCAACACTACAGGAGAATCAGCCGCTACTCCGGCAGGGATAATCAACACACAAGGGACTGGCATCTCTCCGTCCCGTATCAATTGGAATTTATATTGTTCGTACCCCTGCATAGAAGCATGTCCGGTAGATTCTATTCGTATTTTTGTATCAGGAAGATTCTTTAAACCCAGCAACTCCAATACTTTGGCTTGCATGGTTTCTCTTCCTTCAGCAAGAAATGCCTTGCGCTGCGACTCCCATTTCTGCACCAGTCCGGCACATTCATCCATCGTACTTACCGCACCGGGCAAAGAAACATTCACTTGTCCCTTCGAGGTACAAAGCACATCCGCCAACTGGAAGCGTTCTTTGGGCGTCTCCTTTACCGGAGACTTATCATTCTTCAACCAAAGCTTAAACCAGCTTACCAGTTTTTGTCTCTTCTCGGCTCCCAACCCATGACCGGTCTCCACCGTCAGCATATCCACCTTTTCGGGTACTCCCAAGGCTTTGTAACTTTGTTTCAGTTCGGCATATCCCTGCAAAGCGCCCCATAAATCAACAAAATCATATTTACCACTCAATATCAGTAAAGGCCGAGGCGCCATCATCAAAGCAAAATCAGGAACCTCCAACTGTTCGCGCCCTTCATAGGGAATATGCTGGCAACCGTCCGAAGGTCCTTGTAATTCGAGCGTACGTTCGCGGGTAGAAAAGAAACTGCAAATAGCTGCCACCTTTACGCGCGGGTCTAATCCTACATAGTAGGCCGTTTGGGTTCCTCCGCCGGAAGAACCGTAGACCCCGATATGCTCGGCGTCAATGTCGGAACGGGTCAACAGATAATCCAAAGCGCGGGAATTATCCCAATATTCCTGTGCAGCCAGACTTGTACCCACCAAATTGAATCCTGCATTTAATAAGGTATGCTCCGTTGTTGCTCTCGGTGCAACGGATTTACCTTCTTCATTTAACAGTTGCATACGTTCGCCCTGTCCGATAGGGTCGACCACCAATACAGCAATACCATTGGCTGCCAAAGCTATAGCCGCAGTGGAGAAGGGGCCTTTTCCATTCGGCCCATGTCCGCACAGTTCCAAGGTAGCAGGCACCGGAGCAGATACATTCTCCGGCATATATAAGTTGGCCGTTACATAACGTCCGGGATTGCTTTCAAAAAGAATCTTCTCGATATGATAACCGGTACCTTGCACCTTCCCTACTACTTGCGCTTTTAAATCGCCCTTTTCGGGAAAGTCTCCTACAATCTTCAAATACCGCTCCTTACAACCGTCCAGATACTTCTGCATCTCTGCGGCCGAAGTAAAAGCTTTATGGATAGCCGTTTGTCTGTCGGCATACTGTTGATGCACATCCCGCATGAGATATGAATTATAAGCGGTACTTTGGCTCCAAGGCAATGCTCTGAACTCATTCTGTGCAACCGCTCCACCTATACCGCTCAAAAGGAACAGGCTTGCACACCATACTCGAATATTTATTTTCTTTTTCATAGAAATCTATATTTAATGGAGAATTGAAAGTGTTATTTAATGGAGAATTGAAAATGGAAAGTTGAAAGTGATTTAATGGAAAGTAAGAAAGCGATGAGTTGCATATCAGTATACTTCGTTCTTCATTCCGCTTCTTATTCACTTCTTTCATTTTCAATTTTCAACTTTCCATTTTCAATTAAATAACTAATCATCGGACAGCGAGCTCCAGCTCCTTCCGGTTATCACCTGCCGTCTTTACGTATAAACGCTTGTGTGTTTCATCGTAGAACCAGCCTACCTGCGTTTCCGTTTCCTCTACCGACGAAAGTTGAGGCAGCGGTTTACCGTTTTCCGTTACACGCTGAGGAGATTTCAGCAAATATGCTTTTACACGGTAAGTATGACGGGCAGGTTCGTATTTCCCTACCGGACGAGAAGCTGTAAATGTCCACTCGTCGCTCTTCAATACACTGGTAAAACGGGTCAATGCAGACACCTCCTTCTCATAATCCATCGATATGCCATCGTCCTCATACAACTCAAACGAAGAGGTTCCGGAAGGATAAACATCCAGCGTCAACACCTCCACAGGATGTTCGTCTACCCACTGCATGGCCGGTTGCATAGGAATTATAGCGCCGGCTTTGATGTAGATAGGAAGCACGTCTAATGGAGTAAGGAAAGATTTATACTGACGTCCCTCATACCGTTCGCCGGTCTCATAATCGAACCATTCGCCGCCGGGGAAATAGACATGCTGGCTCAAAGCGCCTTTCGTCGTAACGGGACAAACCATCATCCAAGGGCCAAACATATATTGCCGGCTCAGTTGATAGGTATTTTCATCCTGCGGATAATCCATCACCAACGGAGTCATCATCGGACGAGCCGTTTTGTGCAACTGGTACGCATTGCTATAAATATAAGGTATCAGCTCATAACGTAAACGGTCGTACTTTATGAAGTTAGCCAATGCTTCCGGACCATATGTCCACGGTTCATGGTAACGGGGATGGTCCATACCGAACACCATCGCAATAGGAGAAAACATGCCGAACTGCACCCAACGGGTATAAAGTTCCGTATCATACGGAGAATACTGTTCGAAACCGCCCATGCAATGTGTCCAATTGCCCACACCGCTCATGCCGATATTCAATCCGGCACGTATTACCGGCTCAAACCATTGCCATTCGCTGCCCCAGTCGCCTGCCCAGATATAGGGGTAACGCTGAATGCCGGCATAGCCCTCACGGGTATGAGTCAAGCCTCTCATATTATTATATTCCTGGAATTTGCGATACGGCGCTTCGGCATACGCCAACGGATAAATATTATGAAGTTCTTTCAGATTCATCGTTCCGCCTACATCGGTCTTCACAAACTTGGCTCCGATGGAAGCAACCTTCATCACACCGTTGTTCCACCACCAGTCTACCGCTTCCGGTTTAAAGAAGTCCACCAAGCCTTCATACCGGGCTCCCGGATAGAGCACATTCCCCTGTTCCCGAGCCTTGTCCAATAGCTGATAAGCCGGACCGTTATCGAGAATAGAACGGATATGAAGCCCCACCATCTGTACATGCTGCGCATAGCAGCTATCGAACATCGCCTTCGGATTCTTAAATGTTTCACGCCATTCAAAACAGCAACCGCCGTTACCAAAAGTAGTAAACAGTCGCCAAGTGGAATCCAACCAAAGAATATCAAAAGGAACTCCTTCTTCACGCAAGCGTTTACACAGGGCGGGAGGATATTTGTCGGAAGTCATCTGTTCGTTCTTCCACGTACCTCCGGCATAAGTTCCTACATGCAATCCCATGGCAAAACGGGGAAGCATCGGCGATTTTCCCGTCAAATCCGTATAGCGGTCAATCATTGTATAAAAGTCAGGGCCATAGATAAAGTAATAATCCAAATCACCTCCATACGCCTTAAACGAGTAAGAGTCGCGGTTATCCCAACCCATATCCCACTCCGTGGCAAACGGAGTATGGAAGAAGATGCCATATCCTTTGGTACTCATCATAAAAGGTACCGGACAATAATTGGCACGCAAAATGTCTTTTCCTCCTACAGCCGGCTTCGCTCCCCGTCCTAGCTCTACGTTCAGATAGACTTTACGTCCTCGCTGGTCCATAAAATCCATACGTTCTCCAAAGCCGAAGAAATGCTCGTCCGGTTGCAACACCGCCTTTGTTTTCACGGAATCTTCATACACACGCTGTTCTTCCAATTCCTTATATAACACCTGACCCTGCTTATCCGAAACCGTCAGCCCAAAAGGATGCTTCTTAGCGCTAACAACTAACTTACCGGTAGTGATAAGCCACTCGCCCCCGCGCTCTTCCACCTGATAATTGACCGGTGAGAAATTGTATTGACGAACCATCCATTGTTCATTTTCGGGAAACTCCGTCTTTCTACTATACCGTACACGGAACATATCCTCTGTACAGAATTCCAATTTTACCTTTCCTTCGGGTAATGTTAACAACAAATTGTTTCCTTGCTTTTGGAAAGAAAGTTCTACAGCCCCCATTTCCAGGCCATACAAACATAAAAAGAGATAGAATATGAGCTTTTTCATAGTATATAAATATATCGTTTGCTTAGCTATTAGAATCTAAAAAAGGTAACAATAAAGGCATTCAATCATAATGCTCAACATACGTTTAAAACAGAGTTTACCCTCTATTTCCGGGCTAAAGTTACTGAAATTTATTGTTTCACATATATTTCGGTCTGTAATTTATTCCACCTCTAAGATTTCTAATATTCCCAAATGTCCCCGTTTCAGATTCCTGGAAAAATCTTTTTTCCCCTTTTCTCTAACAATATTCTTTCACAGAATGTAAAGTTGTCGACAACTCCTCCTTCCCTTTTCCATCCCAACCCCGTCAGGAAATCATACGTCAAGAAAACAGCCCGAATTAATACTATTTATATCCCTTTAAAGCAAAAGAATCAAAGATATATCTTATTTTAGCCAAAATAAAAGTCTAAGACTACAACTAAAACCACCAAGCGTATGAAAACAATTAAAATTAGTTGGATAGCGCTCACTTGTCTGTTCAGCCTACTTGCTACGCTACCGGCATGGGCTCAAAACCGGGAAGAAAAAAAAGCGCATACGGAACGTAAAGTAAACAAAACCATCCATGCAAAACAGTACAAAATCAATGTGGACTATATGTACCCGCAACGTGGAGGCGGACGAACGGTAACTTCCAACTACTCCATCGAAGTGCGGAACGACTCTCTCTTTTCCTATCTTCCCTATTTCGGTGTAGCTCACCGTGCTCCTTATGGTGGCGGTAAAGGCTTGGTATTCGATGCACCGATAAACAAATATGAAGCGAAAAAGGACAAAAAAGGGCGAATCAAAATAGAATTGGCTGTGCGCAACGAAGAAGATAGCTATACATACCATATTACTCTCTATTCGAACGGTTCGGCGAATATAGATGTTCAACCCAACAACAAAGACCAAATTACCTTCTCAGGGAAATTGGATGTGGAAGAACCGAAAAAAGAAACAAATAAACGATAAAAAGGATACCAAGCCAGAAGATATTCCTATCATCAAGGCTTTATAAGCAGGAAAAAGCCCTTTCTTCTCTCCGTACCAATGAGAGAAGAAAGGGCTTCTTAATCGATTTATTTTATAGTTCGTTATTTTTTCCTGCACATTTTACATCTTCAAGACTCCTTTCACATCCTCTAAAAAACATCCTCGAACAAAGTCATAATAAAGATTTGCCTTATCAACATACACATTTTCCGTCTTCAATCTTATGAGTTCCTATATAAAAGATACTATTTCAACAACTTATCCAAAAGATTAGGATGCGAACCCATCAAATTAGAAGGACGAACGGTATTGTACTCCGCTATTTTCCCGTCCTTATCAATCAGCACATAAAACGGGAAAAAGTTTATATTATAGGGAGCTAGACCTCCATCTTTAGTAGATTGAGCGTGAAGCAACACCCCTTTCAAGGCATATTTTTCAAGCATCTCTTTCCATCTTGTGTCCGAACTTCCCACACAAATATAAACATAAGCTATCTGATTTTTATAAGCTTCATACTTTTGATGTAAAGCATCCTGAAGACCAAACTCAGAGATGCAGGGACCACATCCATCACTCCAAAAATCAATATACACCACTTTACCTTTCAAATCACTTAAAGAAACAGCCTCTCCCTTTTCATTCCTCAATGTGAAGTCCGGAGCCGGTTGTCCCTTTCCCATTACCCCGAAATAAAGCTCCATGTCCTCTTTTATAGACTTTAAAGCCAAGGGTTCGGAAAGCGCAGTTTGTAACTCCTTACCTAGAGTTTCAGAAACTTTGTCCGCTTTCAATTTGCCAGAACCTAAAGCATCTCTAAATTCTACAGATAAGAACCAATCACACAAACTTTTATTGGGAATAGCTGCTTGAGCAATTTTCATTTTCCGATGAAAGAGAAGAGCGGGGTCCTGCTCTGTCCACAAATTAAGTAACCTGTTTATTTTCGGAGAAAAATAAAATTGCATAAATTTAAGTGCGGTATTTGATTGAAAAGGATTAAATTCAGGATTACGAAACAAAGGCATACGTTCCCTCTTTTCACCGATAAAACAAGATAAACCCGGTGCCGTATATAATAAATCAGATAATAATTCCGAGTCATCAGCTACCCACATCAGACCTGTAAAGTACCCTCGATAAAGAAAATAATCTTCATGCGGAATAGTACCGTTTACCGCAACAAAATCTTGCACAGCTGTACGATAATTCGTTACGTAAGCTCTAATTTTAGCAAGCATAACACTATCGGCTCCGGGTTTCTTTCCAGCCATATCCCAAGAAGCAATTTGTAGATTTAAACCATCTCTCCTGAACTTCCGATATAGCTCTAAAGAGAGTTCGTGTTCCCTTGTCCGTTCTGGGGTAGAAGCCGAAAGATGAACAGAAGCCGGACAATTCTTACAGTCGAAAGTTAGCTGCAAAGTATCACCCGGATAACTGAAAACAGTAACCGCATCTCCCAAATAAAGATAAATATCCTGCATACCTATAATAGGTATAGTCTTCTGAAAACTCCCGTCCTTCTGCAAAAGGATTTCATATGATTTGTTTCCAAAAGGGTCGCAAACAGCCAGTCTAAAGCTCTTGTTCTTCTCGGAAACATTCCGGGCATTTCCCTGAATAACAAAAGTTCCTGACTTCGGAAGAGTATATTCTTCCTTCTTTTGGGCATTATTCGGTAACAAAACGCACCAACAGAATCCCAATAAAAAATAAAGTTTCATGTTTCTCATAATTCAAGTATTTAGTCAAGCTCTTTTAAATCCCGTACGGGTAATAATACATTGTAAATCTGCTCCATAATCTGTTCCTGTTTTATGCGGAATTTGGAGTTTAAGCGCATATCCAGCGAAGAATTTCCCCATGAAGCGGTATATGTTCCAGCCTCTACTATCCAAGCGGATTTTTGTTCATCGTATGAAGCTAAATCCGACAAAGTTATCGACAGGCATACCTCCTGACTCTCGCCAGGTGCTAAGAGGCGAGTCTTTGCAAAAGCTTTCAACTCTTTTTTCGGTTTTATCATTGTTTTGCCGGGTGCCGTAATATAGAGCTGAATAACTTCTTTTCCTGCTACATTTCCGCAATTAGTTACCGTGCAGGAGAAAGTAAAGCCTTTCTCACCCAAAACAGACTTCGGTTTACTATACTTAAACTGGGTATAAGACAAGCCAAAACCAAAAGGATAAGATACGCCTACTTTATATTTATCGAAGAAACGATAGCCCACAAAAATACCTTCTTCATAACAGGTATAGTCTATATTGGGACGATTTACTCCCTTTGCACCGGTAAAGAATTCACGATAAATATCCACCGCTTCTTTATCCTCCACTACAGGAAAATTCCGGGAAGATGCGGCGTCTTCATAATTCACAGGAAAAGTCATCGGCAATTTTCCAGACGGATTAACCTTACCCGCCAGGATATCTGCAACCGAATTTCCACCTTCCTGCCCACCTTGCCATGCCACAAGAATCGCATCTATTTTATCTTTCCATGAAGCGGTTTCTATCACCCCACCGATATTCAGAATAACGATGACCTTCTTACCTGCCTGATGAAAGATGCGGGAAACATTGTCTAACACTTCCCGTTCATCAGGACAAAGTTCAAAGTCATTCCTCACTTTTCTATCTGTATATTCACCCGCATTACGTCCGATAGTAATCATGGCTACGTCGGATTCTTCGGCTTCCTTCCGAATTAACTCTTCGGATAGAGCATACTCAGCCATACGAGGCGGAGTAACATGATTATATTTCTTCCAATCAATTTTAGCTTCTTCTGCATGAATATAATCCAAATAATGTTGCTTCAAACTTTTATCAAGTAAAAAGCCTGCATTGGCGAGTCCTTGTTCCAAAGAGATAGAATAAGCTTCCTGTACATCCCCACTACCTGTACCACCCGTTATAAACCGGTACGACGTATTTCCAAAAACAGCAATCCGTTTCAGTTTCGATGACAAAGGCAATGTTTCTTTCTCATTTTTCAATAGAATCATACCTTCGGCCGCAGCTTGTCTGGTAACCAAAGCATGCGCCTTCAAATCCGGTCGGTCCGAATAAAGATACCCTTTAAACCGAGGCGTACGTAATATCAGCTCCAACACACGTTTTACGTTACGGTCGACATCAGACATGGATAATCGACCAGAAGCCAAAGCATTACGGATTGCTTCCTGCTGGCGAATTTTGCCAGGCATTAACAAGTCATTTCCTGCTTTAACCTGTTCCACAGCATCCCTTCCACCAAACCAATCGGACACTACCATCCCTTTGTATCCCCATTCCTTACGCAAGATAGTAGTCAGTAAATCATAACTCTCCGAAGTATATACCCCATTTATTTTATTGTATGATGACATTACCGTCCAAGGGTCGGCTTCTTTTACTACCATTTCAAAACCTCTCAGATAAAGCTCGCGTAAAGCTCTTGGAGAAAGCACAGCATCGTTAGCTATCCGATTTGTTTCCTGATTGTTTACGGCAAAATGTTTCACAGAAGTTCCTACTCCGTTTTCCTGTATTCCTTTTACCATTGCAACAGCTATTTTACCTGTCAAGTAGGGGTCTTCCGAATAATATTCAAAGTTCCTACCACACAATGGGTTGCGATGGATATTCAGAGCCGGTGCCAACAGGACATCACAACCATATTCAAGCACCTCATTGCCCATAGCGTTTCCCACTTGTTGTACCAAATTCGTATTCCAAGTAGAAGCTAACAAAGTAGCCACGGGAAAAGCCGTACAATAATAAGTTTTATCACTCTTGTCCCTACGGGAATCAATACGTAATCCAGCCGGTCCGTCGGCCATAACGATAGCCGGAATACCAAGACGCGGAATCGGATAGGTAGTACCGGCTGCACCGGGTACAATTTTATCCGTTTCACCTATTGCTACCAATAAATCTTCAGTTACTTCCCCAGCTCCGGTTAATAGACGAATCTTTTCATCCGTGGTCATGGCTTTAACCACAGCCTCAACAGACGATTTACCTAGTAGAGGGAGTTCCTCAGCTTTCAATATAATAGAAACAAAAAATAGAAATAGGAAAAAGTAGACTTTTATCAAACTTTCTATCAATAGACATCTTCTTTTCATAGTGTTATTTATTACAGGCCATTTTAATTCCATTAATTCATATCCAAATTAAAGCAAAGAGGATGTGTCGCTGAAAAACTCACCGGAACACATCCTCTTTTATCAAAACAAGAGAGAGAATATCTTACTTAATATAAGGATTACCATATAAATAATCCCGTAAAGGAGACAACCACGAGAAGTTTCCGTTTCCGGCCTCGTACGTAACGCGCATCACATTACCATTACCTTCATTTATCTCCGTTACATTGCCATTGCCATCCCAAGCATAGGTACATATATTTCCCTTTTCATCCTGAATGGAAGATAACGTTCCGTTTGTCCAGACAAAATGTCTTTTCACACCATGTTCTCCAGTTATATCCTCAATGCTATCTCCATTGCGTTGAATCACATATCGGTCATAACTCTTAAAACTATCTCCACTTTCCGCCTCCATCAAGAGAATGTCCGTCAAATACTTTTTATTATAGACATATTCATCCTTATATAAAGAACGGGTATAGATTTCAGCATCTTTCCTATCAAAAACATCATAGAATTCACGGCAAGCGCAAATACGACCTTCCTCATCATATTCGTATACATCCGTAATCTTATAATTTTTCAAATAGGTATAATCAAAGTCATCTCCTACTCCATTATTTTCTCTGGGAACATAATAAATAGCCGTTTGGCGCACCACCCGTCCATCTCTATAAAGGTCCACCACCATATTCAATAAAGTCTGAGCACTTTTAGGAATACTGTCTTTCAATGAATAATTATTGGCACCATACGTCTTTTTCAGTCTATCATCCAATCGTTGAATAGAGTCTGCATCAATAGACGGCACATAATCTTCTATATAAAATGAATATTTAATATCTGAGATTCGAGATATCCTTATACGCCCCACCGTATCTCCCTCATTATCCAGCCGGACACACGATTCAAGCTTTTCATTTTTATATTCCATTTTCAATGTATAGTCACCCCAATGCGGATTTTTCCCTTCAATCTGAGTGGCCCGATACATATTCTTTTCCGGCACAAAAGTTTTTTCTTGCGCCATATTCATTTCAGCATCCTTTGTGCAAGAAGCCAAAACAATAAAAGACAGCACTGTAATAATTATATTCTTCTTCATAAAGTTCTTATTTAAAATGCATCTTGAATATTAATTGCAGTAATTCTTCCAAAACCACCAAATGCTCCATGCTTTTTCGTATCTTTTTCCAAAGTACCTGTTCCTACTGTAGCGATGGCAACAGTACGTACCGTTCCTTCTTTCTTCGTCTCATTCCATGTGGTTAAAACAAGCATACGGTTGCTTGAAGAAGTGGATAACACAGGAGTATCACTGCTCGGATTCGGATTGGTATAGTCCACTTTTCCCTGATATTTTTTCCATATCATCATAGATGTAATGACTTCGTTATCGGGAGCTTCATATTGTTTCGTTACAATAACCGGGTCTACAGCTAAGTTGACAGAATAAATACTGTTAGAGGAAGCATAATAAATCACATCCTGAGTTTCCGAACCGTCAAAGAATTGAGCTGTTTCAATACCTGGCAAACTACTTAAATCGTTCACTTTCAGAGGCCAACCATTTTGGCCCGCATTAGCATCATACCATGGAACCCGTTTGGTAATATAAGAATAAATCTTTCCATTCGGTTTGGGTTCTCCTGTAGCTTCATCTTTCTCTTGCAGGATTGTATGCATCTGGTTGTTATCACCAGAGAACATAGTACGACAAGTAAATCCTTGCAATTTATTCCAATCAAATGGTTCGGCAGAAGTCAACTTATTACTATTGAATACATTCAATTTACTAGCTAAATCAAATTCAAGCAAACGTCCGTTCTTCTCATCAAAGCCCAACGCATTATCCCAATCCGAACGATAGAATTTTTTTATATAATAATCCGACAGGTCCGTGGTTAACAAGTAATAAGAATAAACCTTATTGTTCTTCTGCATTCCACGAGGATAGATTTTTCCTGTGATGGCCAATAATTCATAACCACTATTGGGTTCATAACCAATAGTTGACACGTTATATTTACCGGGGTCGATAACAAACATACTTCCATTGCCATCTATATAAGAATAATCAAACGGATCTACCCGGTCTATCGTATGGTCGGTTCCAATTGTTAAGGAACGATTGATACCATAAATGGTAGAACGTACACTCGTTGCTACTCCTGCTATCTTCCGGTCGTTTACCAACGAGAAGAGGTCGTACATAATAGTATCATTCTCTTTCTTATAGTTGCCGGTAAAGTTATAGGCCATAATTAAGGATACATCTGAAGTCTGTTCATCACGTGTATCACATACCACCAAGCCACTTCCGAACGGACTTAATACCGTAACCTTAAAAGTAGCTTCCTGTACAATACCTGTTGTTTTATCAACTACCTGAAACAAGAGATTATATGGAAGACTTTCCGGCTTCGCAGTAATCACTTTTTTCAAAGTCATAGTTGTATCAAGTACTTCCGGTATTATGGTATTTCCTGAAAGTGTCCATTTATATGACAGGTTCGAATCATCAATGCCTTCTTTATAAACAATAGGCTTAATCTCCAACTCTTTGTATGCAAAGACTGAATAAGAGGTTTCTGCTCCTCCCATATCAATCACAATCGGATTGATTAATTTATAATTCAAAGAGGATTCATCCTCGTAACAACTACAAAGAGCTCCACAAACCAACGTAATCAGTAATATAATTCGTGTTTTCATAAATTCTATATTTATCCAATTAAACATTAAGGCATCGTTACTGCTTGCCCTTTATAGTCCCCATCCTCATGTCTTAACGGTTCACCCGGATGGCTGTTATTATAATCGGTCAATGCAACCTTTACCAGCGCTGCATAAGCCCTCATTTCAACATAAGTCATCGTCCAACGTTCCGGGTCAGGATTATTAGCATCTGCACTTCCATTCGTGCTCCAATAAGGGAGAGAAGAAAGCCCTGTAGCTTGCAATATAAAAGTATACCACGAGTTTGAATAATTACCAAACGAACTTCTCAAACGGCTCCAGTTAGCCGGCTGTGTAAACTTATTAGTAATAGACAGTGAATAAGTTAACTGATTTAAATCCACAACCGGAAAATACTCATTAGCATTAATTTTGAAACGAACTACATAGATAGAATCATCCAAAGCTTCCGAATAATTCACTTGCACTTGTACTTGACCGGAATATTCATTAGCCGGAATACTTCCTCCTAATATTTTATACATATGACTTTCTGCCGTAATCAAAGTATCCCCCAAAGCAACTTCCATATTTACCGGTCTATCATAATCTACTGCTGTTCCCGTAATCAATACCGGAATATTAACCGTATCAGCTCCCCATTCTATGTTTGCCACATTCTCAATAAAATTATAAGTAGTGTTACTACTATTAAAATAAATGCCCGGAGCCTCTTCATACAGCATTATTTCATCTTTCTGACAGGCAGTCAAAAAGAACAGACAGGCACATATTCCTAAAACTGTATATTTCTTCTTCATATCGTTCATTCTTATTTGTTTACATTATCCTTATAATCCTCACGTCCTCCAATTTCAACCTCTTTTTCGGGGAGAGGAACTACATAAAGTTCATCACCTGAGGTAGTCGCATTTGGTATTTCTTTTCCCAAACGTTTATAATAAAAGAACATTTGCCCCTCACTAATAAACTCCTTCTTCCATTCCTTCTCTATCTCCTTATCAATTTCTTCTTTTGTTAAAGTCTCCGGAAGATTTTTTTCATATAAAATACCACGAGCTACACGAACCTGATTAATCATATTCACTGCCTGTTTCTGATTACCCAATTCATTATAACATTCGGCTGCATAGTAGAACATTTCCGGTTTCCGGATAAGAGGCATTTTGTTCTTTGCCGCAGAAGTTGATTCCGGAGATTCCCAGAATTTAAGAAACAGCCAAGCCGTAGCATCCGTTTTGTCCAAACCTCTTAAATAGCGATAATCAGACAAGCCTGTACCGTCACTTATATCATAAAGTAATTCACCATTTGCTTTCGTTATGCGAAAAAAGGATGTATTATGAGATAAAGAAAAACCATTTTGTATCGTATATGTCTCAATATAAGGCTTTAAAGGTTCATACATATTAGCAATATCCAGATTAAATATATGTTCTGTTGTGTAAGAGAGGTCACGCTCCTTTTCTTCCACATTAATAGAAGCATCCGCATTCACCCATGAAATGACGTTATCTTTTGTGAAGAGAGGGTCTACACATTTCAAAGCCTCCTGATAATTACCTTCCCACATATACACCCGAGCCTGTAAAGCACGTACGGCATAATAATTTAAATGATTTCGTCTATTCTTATAGAAACCGTCTGCATTAGGTAACTCATAGCTTTCATCTTTACTTTCAGGACCATACGAGTCATAATACGCAAGCAATTTTTCTGCTTCATTAAGGTCTGCATGAATCAATTCCAAAACTTCACGTTCCGTAGATTGCTTTGTTGTTGATTTATGATATCTAAGTACGTACGGAATAGTCAATCTATCCAGGTTTTCCGGATGTCTTTTTAAATCGCCCCATCCGAACATGCGCAACAAATCAAAGTGCAAGAAGGCCCGTAAGCCCAAGGCTTCTCCTTTAATAATAGCATAATTGGTAGGATGCATAACCACTTCCCCTTTTTCTTCTATCATTCCAAGCAATGCGTTGACATTAGCTATTAAATTATATTGCTTCAGCCAAACATTAGAAAAAGTACCCTCAGTCAAATCATAATCATGTAGACTGGCCCGATAATAGGAATTACTTGTTTCCATCTCATACAGTCCACCCATTGCATCCAACAAGCATACAGTCAGATTTTTACCATAAAGCGTTCCATCTCCCATCAGCATATAACAACCAATCAACGCTTCTTTGAATCCCGACTCGTTCTCAAACATCTTATCTTCCCGGATTTCCGTTTTAGGTTGCACATCCAAGAAGTCGGAGCAAGCCGTAGTGCAAACTACGGTGATGATACAAAGTATATAATTCAGTTTTTTCATATTCAATCATTTATAAAGTAATAGATAATGAAGCATTGAAAGTTCTCGCAAACGGATAAGAAGTTCCTCTTTCTATTTTAATAGTTGAGAAGGTACATATATCATTTGCATTCAAACGAATTTGCATTCGCTCAATGCCTAAATCCTTAATAAATTTCCAACGCCAAAAGTCATAAGACAACTGTACGGAAGAAATTTTTAACTCATTCCTATCTTGAACGAAACGCGAAGTCGGATAGGTTTTAGAGGACGCATATTTTTCTTCTTCAGATATATAAATTTGTTCATTAATTGCTTTAAAGAATGAAACATCACCCGGTTTACGCCATCTGTCAGTATAAATACGCCTGTCTACATTGCCATTCATATCAGCATTTTCTACTTTATTCACAAGTGTTTCATTGTACATCTTAGCACCATACTGGTAAGAAAATACGGCATTGAACCCAAAACCTTTATACTGGAAAGTAATACCGGCATTTCCAGAAACTTTCGGCAAGGCATCGCCACAGATTATCTGATTATTGGCATCATACCCATACGTTCTTCTGTAACTTCCGCTTTCTTTATCATAAACCAAATATATTTCACGGCCATTCGCCGGGTCAATTCCAAGAGATTTCATAGCCCAAATAGCGTCCATCGACACACCATCATAATACTTCGAAAGAGGTTTTGTTGTACTTGTAGCACTGGCTATCTGTTGTTCATTGTATTCCTTCATGGCTGCCGAAATCTCTTTCAAAACATTCTTATTATGTGAACACATTAGTGAAAAAGAGAGATAAGACCGGTCAGCCGGACGTTGCCATACGGTAGCAGAGGCGCGGAGGTCAAAACCACGGTTTTGTACCTTTCCTACATTTTCCTGTACGGTAGAGAATCCGGTAGAAGGAACTAACGTTAAAGGATTCAGCGCATTATTAGTTACAGAATTATAGTATTCAAAAGTCAAGTGATATCGATTCTTCCAAGAAAAGTCAAGTCCGAAATTCTCCTCTAATTTTTCTTGCCATTTCAAACTTTCATTCCGCATTCCGGTTAATTGAGCTCCTAAAAAACCACCATAGGTTTTATCCAGAAAATACTCATACGAAGCCAACGCATTGTATGAGGCAGAACTTTGCGAGCCAGTAGAACCGATAGTGGCTCTTAGGCGAAGCTGAGTGATATCCGTACCTTTCAACCATTTCTCATTATGTAAGTTCCAGCTAGTTCCGAAACTCCAAAACGAGCCCCAACGGCTATCCGCACCATACATACTGGAAGCACTTTGCCGGAATGTTCCATCAAAATTCAAACGGCTATCATACGAATAGTTTAAAGAAAGATAATATCCGAAAGAATGGGTTGTTTGCTCACTTCCGGTAGGTTTTGTATCCTCTGTATACTGACGGGCAAAGATTATATCATTCATTTTATCACTTGGGAATCCCTCCGCTTTCTGCACATTGGTCGAGTATTCTTCACTTGACACATCAAAACCTCCATTGAAATAGAAATCATGAATCTCCGCAAAGTTTTTATTGTATTGAATATCAAATTTTCCACTTAAATTGCTCTGAGTGCCCTGTTCTAATTCATAAGAACCCTTCTTTGTGGCTTCATCTTCCGAATAATTATAAAATTTCAGATGATTGGCCGGATAGAAATTATCCCGTCTATCGCGTCTTTCCGTCAAACCTAAACGTGCCGTTAATTTCAAACCATCCATAACAAACCATTGCAAATCAAAATTGTTAGTCATATCAAAATATTTCTTTTGCAATAGAGTGCTTAACTGTGCATTGTATAAGGGATTGGCTTCAAATTTTATATCATCGTACCACGCATTTACGGTTACATCATTACCTAAATCCAATTGAGGTACAATATTCTGTCCAATACTACCATACTGGTCGTAAGGAGTATAATAAGGATTCAATGCTGCATATTCACTAAAAGTACCATAAGGAGAATCATCCGCCACATTGGAAGTAATAGTCAACTGATTGCGGAAAAGAAATTTTTTATGACGGTAAGATAAAGAAATACCACCACTGATTGTTTCCCTGTCAGAACCTTTCATTACACCTGCTACCGAATTATAAGAAAGGTCTATAATCGCTTTCAACTCTTTCTCACCCAATTCCACCGATACATTATGCTTCGTGCCGACTCCCAAACGCAACGGTTTAGATATCCAATCGGTATTGATTCCTGAAACAACAGCGGATAGTTTCTGGTTATAGATTTGAGCCATGGCACGCTGAGAGTTGTAGCTTGCTTCCGGGTCATCATACATACCAAAGAGTCTCTCTATTTCCAATTTCTCTGCTGCATTCGTCAAGTTATAAGAAGTCAAATCCGGAGCCTCTATCTCCATACTTCCATTATAAGTTACTCTTAACTTACCATCGGTATTTTTTTTCAATTCAATAATAATAACGCCGTTTGCTGCTTTCGAACCATAAATAGCTTTGGCTGAAGCATCTTTCAGAATGGTAAGACTTTCTACGCGGTCCATGTCCAAGTCCATGATTTTTTGAATCGACACTTCGAAACCATCCAATACGAACAAAGGCGCATTCGGGTCGGAACCATACGTGGCTTTTAAGTCAGTATCTTCCAAACTAATAGCTGTTTTTCCACGCATCACCATTTCCGGAACAGCATTCGGGTCGGAACCTAAAGACATATTGTCAAAGAACATAATAGATGAATCCAGATTTTTAAGCGACTGTAATACGTTCGAGTTTCCTACTCGCTTTAAATCATCATTTTTTATTGTTCGAACAGAACCGGTAAACGTATTGGCTTTACGCTCGAATACACCATTTACCACCACTTCGTTCATGGTCTGTGATGCTTCATGCATCACAACTTTCATTTTACCCCCCCCCCGGACGGTTTCTGTATTCATACCTATATATGAGAAAACCAGCATGTTACTGGCTCCGGATTTATCTTCCGGTACTTCCATTAAAAAATGACCGTCAATATCTGTCGCCACTCCAAAATTAGAAACACCAGAGATAGTTACCGCCACACCAATCAAAGGCATATCGGCTTCATCTACCACAACACCTTCATACACTTTCTTTACCGGGAGGTTTGCTTTAGCAGGAACTTCCGCAACTGCAACTTCCTTCTTTGTTACACTAATGTACTTACCATTCTCTTTCACTACATAAGTCAAAGGATACTTTCCAATCACCTTTCGCACAGCTTCTTCGGCCGTTACATTTGTCAACGTCTCCGTTACTTTATAGGTATTCACATCTTCATAGGCGAATAAAATATTCACCCCCGAAGCTTTCTCGATACGTTTGAATACCGACGACATCGACTCATTTTTTAATGTCAAACTGAATTTCTTTCCTACATCTTGCGCTGAAAGGTTCAGCGTCAGAAGAAAAGAAAAAAAGAAAAGAAGCATTTTGGTTCTCTTTCTCATCGTTCTTAATACTTAATATTACACTTTGCCTGCACAGAATGCAGAACGTTATTTTTCTCTTGTAATATTAGATACGGAGAACACCTCATTTCGGGTACGGGAAATGAAATAAAAATAAAAAAACTGTAGAAAAAGTCTATCAGAAGGAAGTAAAAAAGGCTGAGGCGTTAAGGAAGTTAAAGAAAATACGGTCTACGACCTATAAGATAAAGAAGTTATCACCTTGCTTCAATCAATGATTAGTTGATTGTTTACAAAAGCAACTTTAGCTTTATTTAGGCTATTAAGCAAATCGACAACTTGCTGAATTGAACCATTCCGCTCTGCCAAAAAGTGCATATTTACACCCATTGCTTTATGATTATTAAAGACAACGTCCACATTGTACCAACGTCCCAATTCTTTAGTTATCTCAATCAGTGACACATTATCAAAATAGAAAACACCCTCTTTCCATAAACAATAAGCATCCGTATCTACGGGTTTAACTATAAAATCCGCTTCTTTTGTCAAATAGGCATCCTCTCCGGGATGAATCAGAGCGGTCTGGTCCATAGTCGCATTTCGTACTTCTACCGACCCGTTTAATAAGGTTACATGAGTATCATTTAAGGCATAATTACGTACATTAAATTCGGTTCCCAATACTTTTGTAGAAAGATTCTCTGTTTGTACAATAAACGGGCGGCTCTCGTCCTTTGCCACGTCAAAGAAAGCCTCACCCCGCAAAGTAACAACGCGCTCTTTGCCTGTAAACTTATTAGGATAAGAGAGTTGACTTTCGGCATTCAACCAAACTTCAGTTCCATCGCTCAACTCTACATGAAACATCTTCTGCCTAGGGGTAGTAAGTATCTGCATTTGCACTTCTTCAATTACCTGATTTTTATCATAGACAAGCTGTTTTTTATCTGCATCAAGGGTTGCACCAAGCTTATCCAATTGTTCTTTATCAGGTTCCTGGTCTATCACCAGAAACTCCCCTCCGGCACGTTGCAACGTCACATTTTCTATATGATTATTAGCCAAAAACACCGTAACCGGTTTCTCTTTAGCTGAAAAGAAAAAGTCTCCATAAAATAAGAATATAAAAATCAGTACAGCAGCGGCTCCTGCTAAAAAGCTAGAGACAACTGTCGTTTTATGACTACGTCCGGAGTCATGTACACGATAAAAACACTTCAATTCCTTCTGCACCATATCAGAAGAAGGTACGGCTTCTTTATTCAAAAAATAGTGCCGTATCATCATTTCTTCACGCATATAGTCTTCAGCATGCTGTGTCTTATTCTCTTTATATTCTTTTTCATCCATAAGTATACGCCCTTCCATAATTAAATACGGACAACTTCGATTTCAGTGCACGTTTCACTTTTCTTTCTCGCAATTATAAAGTTCTTTTAGCAATTTTAAAGCTTTCATTATGTGTTTCTTCACTGTATCCGGACTGATATTCAACTCTTCGGCTACTTCGGCATACTTTTTTTGCTGTAAATAACAAAGTTCCAAAATACGTCTGGTTTGTGAAGGCAGCTGCGACAAAAGTCTCTCTACCAATTCATCCTTTTCTTGTTCTTCGGAATAATCAATATAGAGCTCTGAATAACAATGAATGTACTCTTCCGTATACTGACTTGAGAGAATGGTATGGCGAAGATGGTCAATGCAACGATTACGGGTACTCGCCATTAAGTAAGCATTCAGTTTATTGAGCTCCAAAGACGAAATATTTTTCCATAAACCAACAAAGACATCACTGACAATATCCCGGCTGACTTCTGAATTCCCCGTAATATGAAGGGCATAGATATAAAGCCGTGAATAATTTTCAGTAAAGATGCGGTCAAATGTCTTCCTATATAACAACTCCTTGAACATAAACCCTCTCTATTCTCTCTCAAATGTGGCAAAAATTTCTGCCGCGCAATATTCGATAAAAATTCGGAGAAGCACAAACTTTTTCTTATAATCTTTACAATTATTTTTTCTTTACGATGGAAGTAAGTGGATGACGATTACCCGAAACATGCGTCAGAAAAGCTTTGGCACTACCAAAATTCAGGTACATGTCCAAACGGACCGGTAAGTGATTGGCATCGTCCGTTACATAAAAGGTTATCACCTCTTTCTCTTTCTTTTTGTCTCCTTTATATTCGACCAAAGAAAATACCAGGCAACGGTACACCGTACCATTATCGGCTTTGAAGTTTTCTTTTCCTCTGTAAATAAGTGTCTGGTTCTCCACTTCCGTACCTGTTGCCATCGGGAAGATTAATTTTTGCCCTACTTCCAAATGAGAGACATCGAACGAACGGGCTCTCGCCAATAAACTCAACATATCGTAAATGCAACGACTGTCGGTATGCTCGGAAAAGACGGGTTCTTTTCCACGCCGGTAACGACTTTGCTTAATATGGCTCGCTCCGTCGGAATAGGAGAATTTGATTTCATCCAGTGTATAACGCTTTCCTTCTTCGGCTCCTTTGCGGAAATAATAGGGAACCAAATCTTCCGACATGATGGCAACCAATGTATCGCGCATCGTAAAAAAGAAATCGGCTCTTTTACTTCCTTTCGTTTGCAAGAAGGTACGTAATGCAGGCTTAGAGTTGTATGTAGTAGAAGTGGTCTTCATGTGCGCCGTACCAGCCTTTACCCAGACAAATTTCCAGTTAAAATGAAGGTCGTACGTTAAGCTTTCGCCAGCCTTCATCGCCAAATTCTCCGTAGCGCACTGTGCAAAAGAGTACGTACTACAAAGAATACTCAGCCATATAATCCAGATAGTTCTCATTATCTATTTTTGTCCTTCATACGTTCTTCGTTACGACTTCTTGCCGTCTTCTTCTCCGCTTCAGGTTTTTGTTTTGTTATTTCTATCGGTTTCTGTTTTTCAACAGGAACGGCATCCAAGTCCCAATCTTGTTCTACTTCCCACATCGCTTTCAACTCCAATGGTTGGGAGTAATAAAAGACCTCTTCCGCCTGACGCTTATCGGCATACAGTCCGGTATCCCAGACCCCGTTTCCATTATGGTCGTTAAATAAGCGCAGATAATATTTACCCGGTGGCAGAAAATAAATATCCGCCCTTCCGTTTACTACTTTAGCTTGCCGCAACGGAACATCCTGCCCGTTCAACACTTCCACTACCGCCGAAGAGTCCGCTTTGGGAATATTCAGGAACAGGGAGCTGTATTCATCAAGAGAACGCACTTTCATGGTCTGCTCCATTTTATCGGAAAACGCTCCATACAATCCGATAAAAGCCAATGAATCAATCGATAATTTGTACTCCTGCTCGGGACGCCATTCGGCAAACAAAGTATAGCTACGATTGGTTAGTTCATTTTTTTCAATCTCATAAGGAATCTCCTGCCAAAGCGTATCCACTTTTTGCATCAGGTGGATAGCCGTGGTATCGAATACGCTCAACGGTTCGTCAAAGCCGATTACTACATTCCGTGTTAAATCGAGCGTAGAAGGAGCATCGATTTTTACTTTCAGGAATTCAATAGGAGGAAGTGTGTCATTGACTTCTCCTTTCCTTTTTTTCTTCTTCAGCCCTTTCTGCCATTCTTCCAGTTTTTGTTCGGCTTCTTTCTTCAGCTTGGCACGGCTCGTCTTCGAAGCCATTTCCAAGGTATCGGTACGCGGCACAAGTTTGCCCAACGTATCGGTATAAAGGTAAGAGACCTTCATGGCCAATGTATCAAGATTATAGACCAATGAGTCTTTTATCCAATAATGAACCGTATCGTTATGCAGGGAATGTTCTATAATAAAAGCATCCTTTTCATTAAAGTTCAGTCCTTCGACCGTAGGCAACGTATCGGCAGGAACCGAGAAATAGAAAGAGAACTTGGGAGGCAGCAACCGTTCGTTCTTTATCATATATTGAGTAACCGGAGTCTCTTTAAAGGCCCGTAACACAATATTGTCCGGCATAAAATGGGTGTACTGCACCTGCCGGATGGTATCAATCGTAACAGTATCTTTCCATATCGTATCCGCTTTCATTTCCAGTTTGGAAACCGGAACAATCATCTCGTCTGTGAACGCAATCATCTCTGTTTTCTGGTCGAAGATGAAGTTTTGGTTTATATCCATCAGGCCATAGATGCGGTAGTTGCCGGATGCAATTCCGCGAATGGTAAACCGTCCCCGACTATCGGTGCGGGCTACTCGTTCGAAAGGCAATGTCACAAAAGCCGAATCGGCCGTATTGGAATAAAGTCCGACCAACATGCCTTTCACCGGTTCCAAATTCGATGCATCCAACACCGTACCCGAAACCTGTAACGTATCAATCTCCGGACCGGTAGAGAAGGTGAAAGCAAAATCGCCCAGGGGATTGCCCTCGTTGTTATCGACTATGGCATCCGAAAAATCTATGGTATAAGTGGTGTTGGCTTTTAAAGAATCCATCAGTCCCACCACCACTTTTTTTCCGCTCACTTTTATTTCAGGAGCCTCAAGCTGGGGAGGTGATACCACGACTTTCTCGTTCGCTTTCTCCAGTTTTATATATTCATCGAATTCGATGGTTATTTTCTTCTCCTTATTATTTACAGCATAAAGGGCCGGTGAGGTTTTCAGCACTTGAGGCGGCGTTTCATCATACATCCCTCCATCCGGCGAACCAATGCTGGCGCAAGAGTAGAGTGCTATAAGAAGAAGAACCAAGATTCCTCCCGCCCACTTTTTGATAAGATGCTTTCGATTCATATTCGACCTATTTATTCAAAAGAAGCAATTCATCCATATACTCGCGGGTGTTACTCAAACGAGGCACTTTGTGCTGTCCACCCAATTTTCCTTTATTCTTCAGCCAATCGTGGAATAAACCGGAGCGTGCCGGAATTATTTCCAAGGGTTGCAAGGTAATATTTTTATAGCGTTTCGCTTCATAATCGGAATTTATTTCTTGCAGTGCCTTGTCCAACATCTCCGCAAAACGTGTTAACGATTCGGGTTCTTTCTCAAACTCTATCAACCATTGGTGACGACATTTTGCATTGGCATCCATAAATACCGGAGCTGCCGTATAGTCCAAAATGCGGGCGCCCGTTTCGGCACAAACCTTCGCTAAGCCCTTCTCGGCATTGTCCACAATCAATTCTTCTCCAAAAGCATTGATATAGTGCTTCGTCCGTCCGGTTATAACAAACTGGTAAGGCGTTTTGTTGGTAAACTTCACGGTATCACCAATCATATAGCGCCACAAACCACACGAAGTACTAATCAGCATCGCATAATTCTTGTTCAGTTCCACCCCTTCCAACGGCACCACTGTCGGATTTTCTTTTCCGAACTCATCCATCGGCATAAATTCATAAAAGATTCCGTAATCAATCATCAATGTCATCGACGAAGTGGTTGGGTCTGTCTGCACGCCAAAAAAGCCTTCACTCGCATTATAGGTTTCCACATAATGCATTTTATCGCTGCGAATCAACTGTTTATACAAATCGCGGTAAGGAGCAAAACTGATGCCGCCATGGAAAAAGACTTCCAGATTGGGCCACACCTCTTCGAGGCCGGTTTTACCTGTTACTTCCAGCACCCGTTTCAGCACGGCAAGCATCCAGGAGGGTACTCCGGAAATATTGGTTACGTTCACGTTCATAGTGCTGTGGGCTATCCGTTCCACCTTTTCTTCAAAATCGCTCAACAAAGCAATCTGCTTGCTGGGCACACGGATAAAGTTCACCAACGGATTGACATTCTGAATTAAAATAGCCGATAAATCGCCCACCAAACTATTTTTCAGGTTATAATTCGGAGCGTGACTTCCGCCCAGAATCAATCCTTTACCGGAGAAAAAACGACTCTGAGGATTGTTACGCAGATAAGAAGCTACACAATCGGCTCCGCCGGCATAATGCGCATCGTGCAACCCATCCTTGCTGACAGGGATAAATTTGCTTTTATCGTTGGTTGTACCGGATGATTTGGCAAACCAGCAAACTTTACCGGGCCATAGCACATCGCTCTCGCCCTGGCGCATCCGCTCTACATAAGGCTTTACCTCTTCGTAAGTCTGAACCGGTACTTGTTGTTGAAAATCGTGATATGTTTGTATCTGAGCGTATTGATGTTGAGCTCCCCACTTTGTATCTGTCGCTTTGGAAATAAGATGACGAAATACTTTGTCTTGAATTTCCGCAGGCTTAACAGCATATAAATCAATTGCTTTCTGGCGGGAAACAAATAGTTTTCCTATTAATTGGGTAGAATTCATCTTTATTTTATCGTAATTCGAATGTTCTTTTATGGGACAAAAGTAGCGCAAAGTTTTGAAAATACCTATCTTTACGCCAAGTTTTAACCATACATAAGAAATACACTAAAAGCATGAGAATCGGAATCTTAACTTCAGGAGGTGATTGTCCCGGAATCAATGCCACCATCCGTGGCGTATGTAAAACTGCAATTAATCATTACGGCATGGAAGTCTATGGTATTCATAGTGGTTTCCAAGGCCTGATAGACAATGACATGGAGCCTCTTACGGAGAAATCGATGTCCGGGCTCCTTAATATGGGAGGAACTATTTTAGGTACTTCCCGCGAAAAGCCCTTCAAGAAACGGGCGGGTTCCGCTGCCGGCTCCGAAGACAAACCGGCTATGATTGCTAAAAACGTACGCGATATGCAACTGGACTGCATTGTGTGCATTGGCGGTAACGGTACGCAAAAATCGGCATCCAAAATGGCGGCAATGGGTATCAATGTGGTTTCCGTGCCCAAAACAATTGACAATGATGTATGGGGAACCGACCTCTCATTCGGGTTTGATACGGCAGTCAGCATTGCTACCGACGCTATCGACCGGCTTCACTCTACAGCCAGTGCCCACAAGCGCGTCATGGTGATTGAGGTTATGGGACATAAAGCCGGATGGATTGCCTTATACAGCGGCATGGCCGGAGGCGGCGACGTGATTTTACTACCGGAACTTCCTTACAACATACACAACATAGGCAACACCATTATGAGCCGTTTGCAGAAAGGGAAACCTTACAGCATCGTGGTAGTGGGCGAAGGTATTGTTACCGACCCGGAAGGTAAAAAACGGGCAGGCGAATACATTGCCCAGGAGATAGAATATGAAACAGGGTTCGAAACACGCGAAACGGTATTGGGATATATCCAGCGCGGAGGTACACCGACTTCTTTCGACCGCAATTTAGCAACACGCATGGGCGGCCATGCCACCGAATTAATAGCCAACGGACAGTTTGGACGGATGGTTTCGCTTCAGGGAGATTCCATTACATCGGTTCCCTTGGAAGAGGTTGGAGGCAAACTAAAGCTTGTTCCGGAAGACCATGATTTAATTGTGGAAGGACGCAAAATGGGGGTTTGTTTCGGATAAAGTAACCATCAAAATTTTCTGATATGCCTTCGTACAAAGAGTTCCCTTCCCTCCACGCCCGCATTTACCGGCGTGGCATTGGCTTATACAGCCTTTATGAACTGGGAAGGCAACTCTCTCGTCGGCAAATGCAACAGCTTATTCATCGCCTCAACGAAAAAGGATTCCCCATTGAGGAGTTGGAGTTCTTTGAATATGGTCCGTCCGATTCGTTGCGCCACTTGTTTGTCAAGATGCGGGGAACAAAAGAGGCTATTCCTTATTTCCAGCTTAGCCCTGAATGTTGGCAAGCCATTGTAGAACAGATTCTCTGTACAAGTCAATAAACAATGTCGTCGATGTATTCAAAACCATTTTTTGTAAGAGAATATTTTGATTCATATCTCATCCAGGAAACATAAACATTGTTTCCAACAATACGGGCTTGAGAAGGAGATATATTCGTTCCCGTATTTAAAGTCGCAATTCTTTGCCAGCCACCATTAACCAATTTAAAAACGTTTATGGCAATGCCCCACATAAGATTATCCTCATCGGGAATTTGTGCCGCTACAATTAATTCATCTATCTCATCACCATCTATATCACATTGACCGATAACAATAGAATGCAACATATAATATTGGTCGTTTAAACTATCACTCCCCTCAATCTTAAAATCGTAATCCAAACCACCTTTTGCATTACTTTCATCTATCGTTTTAAACCTCATCGCTGTTTGGTAATATTGAACAAATATCTGAAATTTTCTTCCGCACTCATAATAATAAGACGCCCCTCTATTGTCTTCATCTTTGCCCGGCTCATAAGCGATTCCATACTTCAAGCCTTTCAAAAAAAGATTCGCTGAATTTTGCTTGCTCACTTTATCTTCCACAGAAGCAATCTCATTTGTTGCTTGAGGCACAGGGGACGTTGTTTTAATAAAGCACAGCCCCAAAATAGCCAACACTACCGCAAAGGCTATCCCAATAAAAAGAGTACGTTTCCGTTTCTTTATATTAGAAACCTCCAAATCCTTTCCCGCAATAAGACATTTGGTATCTGAACACAATTTTTCAAACGACTTCTCAGGATTAGAAGTTGCGTCAATCCAATGCCTGCCTTGCAGAAATATTTCAAGTTGCCCTTTAGGTATTGCATTATCAATGCGAAATGGAAGAATAGGGATATTGTTGTCAAAAGCTATTCGAATTTCACCTTTAACCCACGGAGACAAACTTGCCGCTTCCGAAAAGACAACGACAAACACTTTTGCAGCTTTGATTGCAACAGGAATAGCCTCGGAATATTCCGTTCCCGACAAAATATCCCGCGGGGCAATCCAACACTTAACTTCTTGTTGCTCTAGTGTGTGGCATATTGCATCCGCCATTTGCTTATTCTTACTCGAATAACTAATAAATACATCGTATGCCATAATGTTTATTTTTAACGTGAATTCTATAGTAAATAGAGATTATTCTTCCTCAATGATTGAAGCACTGTAAATCCATAGTGCAAACAGAAACACCATTACTTCATTAAACGGAAGCAAAACTACTAAATTTTATTACCTAGCAATTCATTTTTGTAACAATTTTATCCGGAAGCAGAAGATTACTCACATATATTCTTTAACAGTCCGCCACCCAACCAAGTAGTTTCTAAACATTCGGAAACAGATAGAAAGGTATTCCAAACTTCATTACAACAATTTAAAGATATATAGGAAAATGAGGCATACCTTTTTACACGAAAATCTGTTTTCTTTGCAACGAGACTTTATAACGAATGTATTTACTTTAAACAACTCGAAAAAATGAAAAAAATAGTAATGTTTGCAGCGTTCGTGGCTGCTATGGCAACGTTTTCGGTAGCTAACGCACAGGATACCAAAACAAAGAAGTGTACCAAAACCGAACAGTGCGACAAGAAATGCAAGAAAGAGACTTGTAAAAATGAGGCTTGCGCAAAAAATGAATGCAAGGATTGCCAATGCGGAAAGAAAGAGTGCAAAAAGGGAAAGGCTAAGAAGTCTGAAAAGACCAATGGCAGTACTGCAGCAACCCGGCAGGCTAAATAACCGTTTCTTCATGTTTACATAAATACTACACACTAAGCAGAAGGCCATCTATCACACCAGTCCGGTGCATATAGATGGCTTTTTCAGTATCTATTGCCATTGTTTTTACCTCTTTTTAGCTTTGAGAGCAAACAATTCTCTCCGTTCCCAATAAAGGAAACTTTTTAAGAAAACCAAAAGTTAGATTAGTTCTAGGAGCAACTAACCCACTGATTTCCAATAAGATTATCCATCTAAACGAGAAGCATTTAAAAGAAAAAAGAAAGAGTTTAGGACGATACAAGGTGCTGGCAACCAATTTGCCAACACCTTGCCAACACCCTTTGCCGTAACCCATAAGCAGCTAGATGCCAACTGATTAAAAAAAAGGTGCTGGAGTGCTGCCAGAAATTGAAAACATTGTATGTATAGAGGCGCTAAATATAAATAGAAAATATTACAGACTGGTTATCAATGAATTGGACATTTCTTCCGCAAAGAAACAACGAATACTTTTTGCCGCATGCAATACCATAATGAACCGCATAGCACAACCTCACAACGTACATAGCGCAACCTCGCAACGTGCATAGCGCAACCTCACGACGTACATAGCGCAACCTCACAACGTACATAGCGCAACCTCAACACCTATACAAAACGACCTCTGCCAATTGTGCATCACACCGGAAAGACAGCCCCTTTTCACGCTTTCGGAGATAAAAAAAACACTCCGTTTCGTAGCATTGCTAGTTATGCAACATAACATAGTTAGTTATTTCCATAGCATAGTTAGTTATTGTTCGCCACATTACTAGTTATACTGCACAACATTATTAGTTATTTCCACCATATGAAGAGTCTTCCGTTACGTGCCACATCGTATGAAAAAAGAAAAAGAGACTGAATGGAAGCCTCATTCAGGAGAATCCCGACTTCCAAATCTTTATATTCTTATCTAATTCAGGTTAAATGCTGTATCATTTACAAAAACATTGTATATTTGTAACGGAAGTTCAAAGACCGCAGAAAATATGAAAATAGTAAGTATACTCTTTCTATCCCTCTTTTTTACCTGTGGAATCCGGGCACAGGAATTATCTGAGGGACTTAAAAAGATAAAGGATATTTGTTTGTCGGTACGCCAAGGTGTGACGCAGAAAGATAAATACACCATCATGGAAAGTATCGACGAACTGCACTCCTTGCGGTGGACTGAGTTTATACGTTTCAAAACCATAGAGCCTTCGGAAGAGAGTTCCTTAAAAGGACATCTGCAATTCACACCCGCATTTCTAGACAGTTTATTGCTCTATCAGTTCGATTTCAACCTAGTACCCTCCGACCTGCATGCCATGCGCCGTCCGGGTTCCATGGATTTCCATTATATCCACAAAGCGCTCGCTCCGCGTGCTACCGGAATTTATCAGATAAAGGGAGGCGGTGAGATGGAACTACTGGTGGTGGCCGAACAGAAAGGGCTGATTCAGGTCAGTATAGAAGACAACGTAAACAACCTCCGCCTGCACGACGGTTCCGATACGGGAAAAGAGGCTTGCGAATTGGTTTGGAAGATGGAGAAACCTGCGGAGTTCCAAATAAAGATAGAAAACAAAACAGATATGCCCATTAGTTTCATTATCGTATCTAATTGAGCGCTGTTTTGAACAACGATACGTCTAATTAATTGTATATGAAAACAATTCATCTCTTTATAGTAGCCATACTGTGGGGTACATTCGTGCAAGCCCAAAGTCTGACTACACAATTAAAACAAGGAGATGAGTACACTTCATCGGGGGAATATACGAAAGCCATTGTTTGCTACAAAAAGATATTGCAAACCTCCACCGTTCAACAAGGAAAGGCATTACGGACGGCAACCCTGAACAGTTTGGCGCTCTGTTACAAACAAACCGGAGCTTACAAAGAAGCCGCGGACTGTTACCATCAGGCCTTTGAACTGACACCGCCCCGCTCCGCCGCCGCATTCCGTTTACGCCTGAACCTTTGCGAGCTCTATCTCCGCATGGGGCTCTATCAACAAGTCGTAGATTTGCTGGAAACAGAAGTCCCCATAGAAGAGTCCGACCGCATGACCAGAGCCTTGCATCTATCCGCCGCATACGGCTATCTCTTCCAATTTGAAAAAGCCATTGCCTTGCTCCAAGAAGAGATGACGCAAACTTCCGGAGAAAAAGGGAAAACGTACATCACCCTACTTGCCAACAGAGGTTATTTACAGCTAAGTTCCCGGCAATACAAAGAGGCGCAATCGGACCTGTCGCAAGCACTTTCGCTAACGGAATCGTCTCAGGGAAAGAGCTTTGAGCAGTACACCATCATGGGAAATCTGGCTTTAGCCGAAGCGCACAACGGTGAAGCACAACAAGCCTTAGCACATATCGACTCGTGCCTCCACTGGCAGCAGGTTCATTTAGGAGTCTCCCACCCCGACTATGCGATTACACTGCGAAAGAAAGCGGAAATCTTATTGCAACTCGGACAAATTCCAGCTGCCACCACCCAGTTTAAACAATATGTTCAGCACGAAAAAGAATACATCCGCCGTAACTTCACCTTTATGACAGAGAAACAGCGGCAGGACTTCTGGCACAGCAAGCGGGAACTGATTGCCGAAAGCTATGCCACAGAAGGAACAGACCCTGAATTCTTATACGGAATAGCCTTGTTCGACAAGACATTGCTCTTGCAAACCAATCTGGATTTGGAAAAGCAGCTGGAACAGAACCCAACCTTAAAAACTCGTTTCCTGGAAATAAAAAGAATGCGCCAACGCCTGCAAAACAAAGCCATGGAGACTAAAGAAAGAGATTCTTTAGAAACCTCGGCGCAACGGAAAGAAGAACAACTGATGCGCAGTCTGCCTTCCTATAAAGAGTATACACAAAGCTTCGACAGAAGTACGGCAGCCCTCCGCAAAGCATTGAAATCGCCGGATGAGTTTGCTGTAGAGTGGATACGGTACACCAAAAAAGACACGGTCCGTTATGCGGCATTAGTGCTCCCCCAAAACGGGAAATGCTTATTCATTCCACTCTGCACCGAAAACGAATTAGCGCATTACTCACTTCCGCACGGACGTACGTTGCAAGAAGCGCTCTACTCCGAAAACCGGGAAGACAAGAATCAACTCTATACCGATTCGTGCCTGAGCCGCCTTATTTGGGAACCTTTATGCAAGCAACTTCCCAACCGCTGCACGCTTTATTTCGCCGCCGACGGCCTGCTGCACCTGTTAGCCATCGAATACATTTGCCCTGCCACGCAATGGAAGCTTTTCAGACTAACATCCACCGGTCAATTAATCACTACCACACAGCGCCCCGCTCCGAAAGCGCAACCCCGCGCGTTACTCTTCGGCGGACTGGACTACGACAGCGAACCGGAACGAAACTATCCGGAAAAGAATGAAAAGAGTAACGAAGAGACTCTTATAAACCGTACCGCCAGCCGGGTCGTCGGCGAAACGGGCATTCGTATCGCTGCAAAGGCTTTAGCCGGAACACAAGTAGAAATAGACTCCATACGGCAAAGCCTTCAACAATCCGGCGTCACTTGCCAAGTCTATACGGGGAAAACGGGCGATGAAGCAACCTTTAAAAAAGAAAGTTCCCGCTATACGCTGTTGCATCTTGCCACGCATGGTTTTTGTCTCGACAACCGATTGGTAGTGCGTCAACCGTTAGCTTGCCGGACAGATAGTCTCACAGAAGACCAAAGCCTGTCTTACAGTGGAATTTTGTTTTCCGGCGTCAACCAAGCCATCCGTCCCACCAAAGAAAACGAAGAAAAAGAAGACGGTATCCTGCTTGCCGGAGAAGTGGGCAGCCTCTCCCTTCCCCAAACAAAGATGGCGGTATTATCCGCTTGTCAAACCGGATTGGGGCGCATTACTTCCGACGGTGTATTCGGCATGCAGCGTGGTTTTAAGAAAGCCGGTGTAGAAACATTGATTGTCAGTCTATGGGAAGTCAGCGATAAAGCAACGCGCCTCTTTATGAGTGCTTTTTACCGTTATCTCTCGCAAGGGCTCGCTGTGCACGATGCCTTTCTGCAAGCGCAAACCTATTTGCAAAACTATATACCGCCCCAAGCTCCGGCAAAACGAGTCTACTCTCCCGCACAGATGCGCTACGTAACCACACAACCGGCCTCATCGGGAAAGAAGCTCTATAACAAACCGGAATATTGGGCAGCCTTTATTTTACTGGATGGATATAAATACAAAATGAAATAGATATGAAACACATTGCACTTCTTTGTTTAATCTGTTGCTTCATTTCGGGCAACAAAATAATGGCCCAAGAAGGAAAAGACCATTCAACCGCTCCTTCCGAATCAAAAGGAAGTTATCAGGCATTTGTCTATATGAACAGTAACCTGGACGATAAGATTAAAGAAAAATGGGGCGACCACCGCCGAAGCCTTGCCGGAGATTCGTTTGAGGCAGCTTTACAAACATCCAAGACGCTGATTTCAGGAGGAATTGTCAACCTAGTCGATTTAGGCGTAAACTGGGTAGGCGCTCTGATGACACAGAACAAACGGAATCATAGCGAATGGGAGAAGATTGTCAATACAGAAAACTGTTACGAAGAAACCATTCCCATCCAAGACGGCTTCAACGATTTCTACTCCGACATCTCTTACGAAGGAGCCATGGACCCTAACGGAATGGCGTTTAACGGAATAGGATGTCTGCGTATGGAAGGAAAGGACACCGTATTCTACTTGTCATGCCATGTGGACGAAGCCTCCATCGACCGTATCATCTGCCATTCCAAATTCCAGCTGGTACTGGATACGCTCATCATCAATCCCTATCACTCAAACTTGCCCAACAACCGGATGCGGAAGAAAGCAGGCGCTCCGGCGTTCTCTTTCAAAGACCGCCAAAACCTAAGATTCTCTATGGATATGGTTCTCAGTTCTTCGTGGATTAATCAGGCCATCCAGTTGCATAAAGACCAGGAATTAGGTCGTTTCACACTGACTATCCCGGTAAACGAAAAGAGCCTCGACGCCAACGGAGTATTCCGCTACGTAAGAACCGACAAAATAAAATATCCGGTAATGGGTGAGAGTTTTATCGTTCCCCGCTCCTATATCGGCTTTCGCGATGGAGACGACCAATACAGAGATTGTTGGGGCACAGGAGAATACAAACTTTCCATTACTCTAAAAGAAAGCTGTTCCGCATCGCCCGAGTTCCGTGAAAACTGGAAAAAGGACTGGAAAGCGCTGAAATCACAGGAAAAGAAGAAACCGTTGCTAAACAGTGCATGGCAAAGTATTATCAGCCAGAAATGGGATGAGAATGCCAAACAATGGGTCATTACCGTATTAAAAGCGCCCGCAGGAGTGGTAACAGACGAAATGTTGGAAAAGCTGGAGTTGAAGGATAGCAGTAGTAACGCGAAAGCCGGTGCGGGCAGTGCCGGTGCAGCAGCAAGTGGCGCCAAAACTGCGGCAGGTGGTGCCGGTGCCAAAGCCGGTGCAGGAGCCGGCAAGCAATAATATTCAGAACGGTATCTCTGCAAGATGCGGAACGACACGTACGAAAATGGATACTTAATTAAGAGCTATGGCATGATAAAGCCATCTTATGAAGGCTTCTTCGTATGTTTGAACGACTAGTAAAATAAGAACAATATGAAATTAGTACTGGGTCTATTATGCAGTTTATTCTTTCTTCAAGGATGGTCGCAAACGTCCGAAGAATGCTTAAAAATCCATCAGCAATGGATGAAAGAGCACATGCCGTCTCCCGCATCATTAAGCGACGAAGAATTAGTACGGCAAGCCTCCGATGCCGTATACTCTTTAGCCTACGAACCGGAAAACATCGCACTTATCCGCACTGCCGGAAAGTTCGACCCATCCTTAGCCGATTACGCCGCATTCAAAGAATTACGCACTCCGGACACAGGTTATAATCGGAAAAATGCCGCCTTAAAATGTTTAGCGGACGTTGCCCGCAACCGTTTTGGAGAAGACGCCTTCGTTACGATACATTGCCTATTCAATCAGGTTCAAAATTTGCTTGACACCGACCAAGAAGCTTCCTTTCTATTGATAAAGAAATGCTGCGTCCTGCAAGAGAAAATCACAGCACACTCTCCCACAAACCGCAACAAAGAAGCCTTATACCTGTACCAGCTATATAGCATGTACCTCTCCAACCTGTTAACAGGAGACAATCCTCTCTTTTTCAAAGAACTCTTCCGGATAGAAAAAGAAGTGCTTGCCTTCTACGAAGGATGGGAAGAAAACACCTTATCTAAAGCGGATATCTACTCGATAATAGGATGCCTGAAAAATGCGACCTTGTATACGGCCATCTCCAATGACCTTTTCTGGGAAATGTTTCCCAACGGAAATAAGATGGTGGCTTACAATGAAAACAACGACTATGTAAGCAATGCCTTTTCCTATCTTTCGGAAGCGCTCGATATCCGGAGGCAATTATTAAATCCTTATCATCCCGATTTGTCTTACGACAAAAGCAATCTATACTATTTCTTGATACAGCGAAGTCACCTGTTAACAGAGACAGAAAACACAAAGGAAGAGATAACACAGTTTTACAACTATTGCAAACTTTATTTCCCTGCCGAATCGCCTCATTTCATTTCGTGCCGCATGCTTTTATGGGAATCGAAAGCAGCTTTTGGAGAAGGTATCAGCGAAACCGCCTTTTACCAAAGCATGAAACGGGCACAAAAGAATATGTATGGCGAGTTGGGACAGAATTATCTCCATTTTCTGTGTCAGCTTTGCTTTCTACGCGCCCGGACAGACACCAACGACGCCTTCCGCTTGGCTGAGGAATACAACAGCCTGGTAGAAAAGAAATACGCAAACAACCCGATTTTACAAGCGGAATGGCTCTATTACCTACTGTCGTTTTACCAAAGCTTACCGGACAACACGCTGTTTACGGAGCTCACCAAGAAAACCTCCGATTTATATAAAGCCCATCATGCTCCAAACTGGCGTTCTATTACATTGGGCAAACAGATGGCCAATGATTACAACAACTACTTTATGAATTTCACGTTGGCTTGCGATATACAGGAAACAGTTCTACAAGATATAGAGAAACTGATTGGAACACATGTCCCCGTTTACTCTTACGAATATTTTATGTTAGGTACTTATATTCAATCCTTTGACATATCCAAAGCACTCCAGGTGTTCCCCCGCATTATTCAGAATTACGAAGAAAACCGGATGAACCCGATACAGCCCCTCTTATGGTATGCCGAGAGCCTGAATACATTACCGGATAAGAAAAAGGAATGCGAGAAGGCATACTTGAAAGCGTTGGATGCTTGCGACAAACAAGATACCCTGTCTTATTCTTATTTACTGCTGAACTTAGGAAACCTCTATCTGTACAGCCAACAACGGGATGAGAAGAAGATTCATGCTACCTTTAAAAAGGCGATACCCTTATACTTGTCTCAAAAAGAAAAGACCGATGCAGAAACCATACGCGGATTTCTTATGGTGGCGGACTACTATCACTACACACGTCAGTTAGAGTTGGAAGAGAAATATTTAATAGAAGGGAAAGAACGATATGAAACCGACTACGCCGTATACGACAACAATTACCTGCTCTTTATCAACACGCTGTTCAACTTTTATCTGTTCGACCTCAACCAAACAGACCAAGCGGAGCTACTCCTCGAAAGTCATATAGAGGATATACAAAGAAACTCCATGCTGGCCGTAACCTCCCAGTATCTCGATTTCTTATGGAACCGATACCTCCTTGCCACCATCAAAACGCCGAACGACCTGATAAGGCTATTCCAAAACCTGTTCGCCATGATAGAGCCTACACAGAAATTATACGTTCAAAGTAACGAGAACCAAACTATTATGTACACCTATCTGACGCGGATTTTCTGTGAAATATTCAACTACTGCAAATATTTAGATAAGGTAGAAAATACAGAAATACAACACTACACACCGGCACAATTGCAAGAATGGGAACAAGGTAAAGTCAATATCAAACAAGGCAAAGAGATTCTTCTTACATTAAAAGACGGATTCCCGACTTACGACCCGAATTACCGACGAAACAACTATTACTACAACATTCTGGACGCATTGAGCAATTATTACGAATATGTAGAACATGATTATACCACTGCCTTACACTATTACCAGGAGAAATACAGCAGTGTATTGGCTAACGGAGAAAAAGAAAGAATCTCTGCTGCTCACCGGGATTTCGGCTATTTCTATTTCCGACAGGAAAAGTTTGAAAAAGCTTGTGAGGAATTGGAACAATACGAAAAGGATTTGGAAAAGAATCAAACAACAGATGCTTATGCCATCTTAAACACTACCAGTTGTTTAGCGAATTGTTACCTGGCGCTGCATAAATGGGAGCAGGCCCTTGAACCTTCCCGGAAATATTATCAGGCAGTAAAGAGACTCATAGACCTTAATTTCGACTACATGACGGAGAGTGAGCGAATTTTCTTCCTTGAAACCTATACGGATGGCGGAATGCTTCTGCAATATCTTTTATCCAAATTGCCTCAACAATTATCAGGCGATGTGTATAACACCAGTTTGCATGGAAAAGGGTTGTTGCTCCGCTCGTGGGAACGTATTAGAAAGTCCATTTACCAATCGGGCAACACGGAACTGATAGCTGCGGTAGATTCCGTCGCAACCTTGCAACGACAACTGAAACTCATCAGTGCAGAGAACAAAAACTATACGGAATTCAGTCAAGAAGTATGGAACATCAGGGAAAAAATAGAACGACTGGAGAAACAAATCGCACGGGAATCCACCCCTTATCGTCCAAAGAACCAAAAAGAAGTGGTTTGGACCGACATCAAAGGTAAACTTAAAAAAGGAGAAGCCGCCATTGAGTTTGTGATGTCCGATTCATTAACCACGGCCTTAATCATTACAGCAGAATGTGAGCAGCCGCTATATGTACCACTGACCGATGGTAACCATCTGTTCAATCAATTACAGACTTACATGGATTACCCGACCGACAAGCGGGCCGACTTACTATACAACCAAAAACAAATAGACCTTTATTCCCTTTTATGGAAGCCTTTGGAAGCGCATTTATCAAACATCTCTACCATCTACTACTCGCCTTCCGGATACTTGAATCTGTTATCGTTCCCTGCCTTTCAGATGGAAGACGGACGCTACTTAATGGATAAATACAAACTTTATCAGTTAACGACAACAGCGGAGATTGTTTACGAAAGAACGGAAACGGCGCCGACTTCCGGCATTCTATTCGGCGGCATCTATTACAGTCCGGAGCAAGAAGAAGAAGCCCAAAGTGGAAAACGGGGAAGAGGCGCGATGGATGTGGCTTTCGGTTACCTTGCCAACACAAGCAATGAAACAGACCACATCAGTCAACTGATGCATGAAAAACAGTTGAAGCAAGTAAAACTATATAAAGGGGCACAGGCTACGGAACAGAATTTCAACCAGTTAAACGGAAATAGCCCGAGCATCATTCACTTAGCCACTCATGGTTTCTTTATTGAGAAAGAAGAAGATATCAAAGAGAATCGCTTCTTACAACGCTTCCCGAATGCAAATTACGTATCGATGCAACGTGCGGGATTAGCTTTCGTAGGAGCGAATGCCGCTTGGGAAGGAAATGAAGCTCCGGAAAATGAAGACGGAATTCTCACCGCAAATGAACTCTCATTAATCAATCTGGAGAACACAGACCTGGTCGTATTGTCTGCCTGCGAAACGGCTTTAGGACTCTACAGCCAGGAAGGAGTCTTCGGGCTGCAAAGGGGATTCAAGCAAGCCGGCGTACACTCGCTGATTGTCAGCCTGTGGAGTGTAGACGATTTATCCACCTCTACCCTTATGCAGAAATTTTATGAGCTTTGGCTGAACGGAATGAACAAGCATGATGCCTTTGAACAAGCCATCAAAGAGGTACGTAAGGTCTATAAGAACCCCTATTATTGGGCACCGTTTGTTTTGCTGGATGCCATATAGCCTACACCGGAAAAGCGCTCGCTCCGTATTAATTAATCACCCACTCCTTCCGATACGGCTGAGTTTTTTGAGGGTCGTAATGCAAGGCGGCAGAATCAGGGATAGAAAGCGTATAGACTTTCCTTCCTTTATTATGTAATGAATATTCGCGTAACCAGGGATTCGCCTCTTTGAGCTGGGAGACAGTCAGTCCGTACTTTTTCGCAAAAGAGGCCAGATTGGTAATGGTAGTATCCACTTTCACTTCCTTAGAAGGAATAATGGGATACAGATTCTCCTTCTTTAAAAGGAAACCATATCGGGAAGGATTCTTAAAGACCTCTTTCACAGCCAGTATACGAAACATATAACGGGAGGTTTCCGGAACGAGCCACAAATCGGTTGCTTTACTTACCTGTTGCCGGTTCAGCTCCTGACTGATACGACCTTGTCCCGCATTATAACTGGCTGCCACCGTCAGCCAATCGCCATACTTGACGTAAGCATCTTTCAAATAGCGGCAAGCGGCACGAGTCGCTTTTTCTATATGATATCGCTCGTCTACATTTGTATTCACCTCCAGCCCGTAATCACGTCCCGTTCCTTCCATAAATTGCCACAGCCCGGAAGCCTTTGCCGGAGAGCGCGCCAACATATCCAAGTTACTCTCTATAGTCATTAAATACTTAAAATCATCAGGCACTCCCTCTTCCTTCAAGATAGGTTCCACCACCGGAAAGAAACGGTTAGCCCGTTTAATAGTGAGCATCGTGGTAGAATGCATATAGGTGAAGGCCGACAATTCCCGGTCCATCCGTTCGCGCATATCCGCCCGGGTTAACGAAATAGTTTCTCCGGCAAACTCCGTTTGCGCCGGTACGGAAGGAGAAGCAACACAATAAGGTACTTCCGATTTGGGGGAATGATTATCATCCTGACTTTCGTGCGACATACAAAACGGTACGCAGACACAGATGCCTACAAGAGCCAAAGGCGATAAAATATGTTTAATATTAAATTTCTTCATCATTCAATCTTTAAAGAATATCATTTTATGTTTGTTATGTATACGAAGCTATAAATGGTTATCGCTCCGTATCAAATCCATCCGCTTTTAAAAGCCTGACGGCCTTCTTTAAACTCTACCGTTAAAGAACTATCGGCTTTCCTTTCTCCCACTTTGTATGCTCATCAAGCTACCACGCAAGAAGACTTTCTTTTCACTCTTAACCGGAGTGCAGAGAAGCGATAACCCTCTTTTCAAGTTTTATTTCATGCAAAAGTAGTTTTTTAAGCCTAATAATCGGTTATTTTTTTGATTAACCTGCATTTTTTCCGTTTCTTTGCAGATATTAAATAACTTAGCGCACAGAAATGAGCCCTTTGAACTTCACGCACATTTTGACACAAGCAGTAGATGAACTTTCGGAAAGCGCATCGTATCAAGGTCTATTCCACCAACATAAAGATGGTGACCCGCTTCCTTCTGCCAAAATCTTACGTAAAATCATCGAACTGACCCGTTCCATTCTTTTTCCGGGATATTACGGAAACTCCACGGTAAATAGTCGTACCATTAACTATCATATTGGAGTGAACATCGAAAACCTGTTCAACTTACTGACCGAACAGATTCAGGCCGGCCTCTGTTTTGCCTGCGACGAGAAAGAAGAGGACGAAGAGAAACAGGTTGAAATCAGAGAGGAAGCCGCAAATCTGGCAGCAAGGTTTATCAGCAAATTGCCCGAAATGCGACGCATCCTGGCTACCGATGTGGAGGCCGCTTACAACGGTGACCCTGCCGCAACGGATTTCGGCGAGGTAATTAGCTGCTACCCCGTTATCAAAGCGTTAAGTAATTACCGTATGGCTCACGAACTGCTGAAGCTGGGCGTACCGCTAATTCCCCGCATCATTACGGAAATGGCCCATTCCGAAACGGGGATAGATATTCATCCGGGAGCAAAGATAGGGCATCATTTCACCATCGACCACGGTACGGGTGTGGTTATCGGTGCCACGGCCATCATAGGAAACAATGTAAAGCTGTATCAGGGCGTCACATTGGGAGCCAAAAGTTTCCCATTAGACGATAGCGGCAACCCTATCAAAGGAAATCCGCGCCATCCCATTCTCGAAGATGATGTGATTGTCTACTCCAATGCAACCATTCTTGGACGCATCACAATAGGAAAAGGCGCTACCATCGGCGGTAACATCTGGGTAACGGAAGATGTACCTGCCGGAGCTAAAATAGTACAGAAGAAATAATAAGCACGAATAAGAACAAACCGGGACAAACGCCCTGCGCAATGAACATTGCCAAAAAGAAATAACAAACAATATATGGAAGAATTTGAGTTGATAGCCAAGACTTTTCAGGGACTGGAAGAAGTGCTGGCAAAAGAATTAACCGCATTGGGAGCAAACAACATTGAGATAGGCCGCCGCATGGTGTCTTTTTCAGGAGATAAAGAGATGATGTATCGGGCTAACTTCGCTCTGCGCACGGCAATCCGCATCCTGAAACCTATCAAACACTTCACCGCCAACAGTGCCGACGAGGTGTACGAGGCCATAAAAGCCATCGAATGGGAACAATACATGGACAATAAGATGAGCTTTGCCATCGATGCGGTAGTCTTCTCCGATGAATTCCGCCATTCCAAGTTTGTAGCTTACAAAGTAAAGGATGCCATTGTCGATTACTTCAGAGAGAAGACCGGTGAGCGTCCTTCGGTCCGCATCAACAAACCGGATTTAGCTTTAAACATCCATATTGCACAAAACAAATGTACGCTATCGCTCGACAGCTCGGGCGAATCATTGCATCGCCGCGGTTACCGTCAGGAAGCGGTAGAAGCTCCCCTGAACGAGGTATTGGCTGCCGGTATGATTCTACTTACCGGATGGCAGGGCGAATGCGATTTGATAGACCCGATGTGCGGTTCGGGTACCATTCCCATTGAAGCGGCTCTGATTGCGCGCAACATTGCGCCGGGTGTGTTCCGCAAGGAATTTGCTTTTGAAAAGTGGAACGACTTCGACCAGGAACTCTTCGACAAGATATACAACGACGACTCACAAGAGCGGGAGTTTACCCACAAGATATATGGCTACGACAACAGTCCGCAGGCGAATGAGATTGCTATGCACAACATCAAAGCAGCAGGGGTAACCAAAGATGTCGTATTAAAACTGCAACCTTTCCAGCAATTTGAAACTCCGGAAGAGAAATCGATACTTATCACCAATCCGCCTTACGGAGAACGTATTTCTACGAACGATTTGCTGGGTCTTTACCAAATGATAGGAGAACGGTTAAAGCATGCATTCACCGACAACGATGCCTGGATATTGAGTTACCGGACAGAATGTTTCGACCAGATTGCGTTAAAACCTTCGGCTAAAATACCTCTCTTCAACGGCGCACTGGAATGTGAATTCCGCAAATACCAGATATTCAGCGGTAAATACAAAGAGTACCGCCAGAACAATGAAGAAGAATCCGGTTCCAACGGAGAACAGGGCGAGAATGGCGGAGAGCGGAAAGAAAGACGCGAATACGCCTCCAACCGGAACAACGAAGGCGAAGGTGAACGCCGCTTCGACAAAGGAGAAGAGGATACAGAAGGAGGAGAGCGAAAATACGTCCGGAAGGAACGGAGCTTTGATAGAAAAGAACGTTCGTTCGGAGACGGAGAACGCAAATATGAAAGACGCGAACGCTCATTCGATAATGACCGTAAACGCGACGGACAGAAACGTTCGTTCGATAGAGGAGAGCACAGCACGGACAGAAGGGAACGGAGAACCGACGCCGGTTCCGACAGAAGAGGACGCTCATTCGGAGACAGAGAACGCAAATACGAAAGACGTGAACGCTCAGCCGGAGATGGAGAACGCAAGTATGAAAGACGCGAACGTTCAGCCGGAGACGGAGAACGCAAATACGAAAGACGTGAACGTTCAACCGGAGATGGAGAACGCAAGTACGAAAGACGCGAACGTTCTACCGGAGACGGAGAACGGAAGTATGAAAGACGCGAACGTTCGTTCGATAGAGGAGAGCGCGGTACGGACAGAAGAGAACGGAGAACTGACGCTGGTTCCGACAGAAGAGGACGCTCATTTGGAGACCGTGAACGCAAATATGAAAAGCGTGAACGTCCAACCGACAGTAGCCGCCCAGCAGGCAGACGTACCCGAATATCATCGAAAGAGGTACGGGATACAGACTCAACAAAATCTTACGATAAAAACCAAAGCTATGAAAAAGAAGACTAATTTATTCTTGCTACTATTTACTTTATCTATTACGGTAATCATGGCACAAGAAAAGAAAAGCTTCACACTGGAAGACTTGATTCCGGGAGGAAGCAACTACTACAACTATTCTCCTAAAAATTTGTACGGGGTGCAATGGTGGGGAGATGTATGTATTAAACCCGACATGGAAGAGGTGAAAACCATCAACCCAAAGACCGGCGAAGAAACCACCCTCTTTACACTGAAAGAAATCAATCAGGTGATTCAGGACAATAAGCTACCTTATAAACTGCTTAAGCCGCTCAAACCACTGCGTCACCTGATGAGCGGTTCTTATCCATGGGCCGACCGGAGCATTCTGTTATGTGCTACACAGGACGAAGACGGAAGCCTGTATCAGCTCTATTACGACTTCCAACAGAAGAAAATAACCAATCTGTTCCGCATCCAAAGTCCGAAAGGCAAAACGCCGGAGAATATCGATTTCTGTCCGGCCAGCGGATATATGGCCTATACGATAGGAAAAGACTTATATATTGCCCATGAGGGAGATTTCAGTACCATGGTTAATCCCTCTTTTACAGGTAAGGCAGAGAATGACCCCGAGAAAGAAGTGGTTTACGGACAGGCCGTACACCGCAATGAATTCGGCATTATGAAAGGTACATTCTGGAGTCCGAAAGGAAACCTCCTGGCCTTCTACCGCATGGACCAAAGCATGGTGACCGACTACCCGCAGGTAGATATCAGCACCCGCATAGCCACACTGGTTCCCGACAAATACCCTATGGCAGGTATGACCAGCCACAAAGTAACCGTAGGGGTTTACAATCCGCAGAACGGACAGACGGTTTATTTGAAAGCCGGCGACCCGACCGACCGTTACTTTACCAACATTAGCTGGAGTCCGGATGAAACAAAAATCTATATGATAGAACTCAACCGCGACCAGAATCATGCCGAGCTGGTTCGATACGATGCCACCACAGGCGATAGGGAAGCGGTGATTTATGAAGAGAAACATCCCAAATATGTAGAGCCTTCACACCCTCTCACCTTCTTACCGTGGGATGCTTCAAAGTTTATTTATCAAACTCAACGCGACGGTTTCAATCACCTTTATCTGTTCGATACCCAAAAGCCGCTCAAAGAAGAGACGTTTAAAGCCGGCAAAGCTGGCGGAGAATACCGCGAAACGGTAAAAGTAACTCCTCTGACGCAAGGTGACTGGCTAGTACAAGACATCATCGGATTCAATGTGAAAAAGAAAGAAATATTCATTCAAAGCACAGAGGTGTCGCCACTGCAATCGAACATTTACGCCGTAAATGTAAACAATGGAAAACGACGCGCCATAGGTAACAGCGAAGGTGTTCATCGCGTACAACTGTCCGGCAGCGGCACATACCTGATAGACAGCTATACCACTCCCAACATTCCACGGAATATCGATATTGTAAGCACTACCAATCAACATGTACAGAACCTCTTTTCCGCACCTAATCCGTGGGAAGAGTTCAACGTACCGGAAGTAGAAGTAGGAACTATCAAAGCTGCCGACGGCCAAACAGACCTATATTACCGAATGATTAAACCGGTCCATTTCGACCCGAACAAAAAATATCCGGCGGTAGTCTATGTATACGGAGGTCCTCACGCACAAATGATTAATGCCTCTTATCACTACGGTGCACGCGGATGGGATATGTTTATGGCACAAGAAGGATACGTGATGTTCACCATAGATAATCGCGGAAGCGAGAACCGGGGAATCGAATTCGAAAACTGCACTTTCCGCCAGTTAGGAGTAGAAGAGATGAAAGACCAGCTCAAAGGAGTGGACTATTTAAAATCTCTTCCGTTTATAGACGGCAACCGATTGGGCGTACACGGATGGAGTTTCGGTGGATTCATGACAACCAACCTGATGCTCTCTTATCCCGACGTATTCAAAGTAGGTGTAGCCGGTGGCCCGGTTATCGACTGGAAATACTACGAAATTATGTATGGCGAACGTTACATGGATACTCCGCAAGCCAATCCTGAAGGTTATAAAGGTTCGAACTTAAACGAGAAAGCAGGCAATCTGAAAGGTCGCCTCGAAATTATATATGGAGGAAACGACCCCACCTGCGTACCCCAGCATACGCTCTCGTTTATCCGTTCGTGCATAGACAAAGGGACGCACCCCGACCTATTTACCTATCCGGGACAAGGACACAACATGGTCGGCAAAGACCGTGTACATTTGCACGAACACATTACCCGTTATTTCAAAGACCATTTGAAATAGTAGAAAGAAAGAACGCTGAAATATAAAAACGATATAAAAAGATGAAGATATTATTATTAGGTTCAGGTGGACGCGAGCATGCTTTAGCATGGAAGATAGCGCAAAGTCCGAAAGTAGAGAAACTGTATATTGCCCCGGGAAATGCCGGAACAAGTAACGTCGGCACGAATGTTGACATCGACATGCGCTACTCGTTTACCAGCTTAAAGGAATTTGTGTTATGCGAAGGTATCGACATGGTAGTGGTAGGTCCTGAAGAACCGCTGGTGAAAGGCGTCTACGACTATTTTAAAGAAAATGAACTATTGCGTAACATCCCGGTAATAGGTCCATCCAAAGCGGGTGCCGTATTGGAGGGGAGCAAGGAGTTTGCCAAAGGGTTCATGCAACGCCACCAGATACCCACCGCTGCATACAAAAGCATTACAGCCAACAATTTGGAAGAGGGATTGGCTTTTCTGGAAACACTGGAAGCTCCTTATGTACTGAAAGCCGACGGACTCTGTGCCGGCAAGGGAGTACTGATTCTTCCTACGCTGGAGGAAGCAAAGAAAGAATTGAAAGAGATGCTGGGCGGTATGTTCGGCGACGCATCGGCAACGGTAGTCATCGAAGAGTTCCTGAGCGGTATCGAATGTTCCGTATTTGTACTGACCGACGGCAAACATTACAAGATTCTTCCCGAAGCGAAGGATTACAAACGCATCGGCGAAGGGGACAAAGGGTTGAATACAGGAGGTATGGGTTCGGTTTCACCGGTTCCGTTTGCGAATGCGGACTGGATGAAAAAGGTGGAAGACCGCATTATCCGCCCCACAGTAGAAGGTTTGGCTGAAGAGAACATCGACTATAAAGGATTCATCTTCTTCGGATTGATAAATGTAAAAGGCGAACCGATGGTGATTGAATACAATGTCCGCATGGGTGACCCGGAAACAGAAAGCGTCATGCTGCGCATCCAAAGTGATTTGGTCGACTTGCTCGAAGGGGTAGCCACCGGCACGCTGGACCAGAAGACGTTAGAGATAGACCCACGTACGGCCGTATGTGTGATGTTGGTGTCCGGCGGATATCCCGAAGGGTATGCAAAAGGATATCCTATCACCGGAGTGGAGAAGGTACAGGATAGTATTGTGTTCCATGCCGGAACTGCTCTGAAAGACGGACAAGTGGTAACCAACGGCGGACGTGTTATCGCTGTAAGTTCTTACGGTAACAACAAAGAGGAAGCTTTGGCCAAGTCTTTTGCCAATGCCAAACTGATTGAATTTAAGGATAAGTATTTCCGCTCGGATATTGGTTTCGATTTGTAGTTATTAAGTGGAGAGTTGGTTAATTGAAAATGGAAAATTGAAAATTGAAAGTGAGAGAACTTGGTTAATTGAAAGTGGAAAGTGGAAAATTGAAAGTGGAAGAACTTGGTTAATTGAAAGTGAGGAAAGCTGATTAATTGAAAGTGGGAAAGACTAGTCTTTTCCTTCTCCATTTTAAATATCCGTAAGAAACAGAAGAACGGTGGCAAGAAGAAAATACATCCAGGAATACATCACCACGGGAAGGCTTACGCTTCCTGTGGTGATACTTCTTGTATCCCTTATATGGCTGATAGGTAGCTTATCACCTATCAAGGGAGTAGACAGTAATGTTTTTTGGAACAAGCTGTTGGAAATATTGCAAGGGTCTTTTTTGAGAAACCTGCTCGGGTATATCTTGCTCGGAGTAGCCGCAGTGCAGCTTTTGATACTTCACAACACCTTTGCGCTGATTCGGACGCATTCCAACTTTTATCTTACCTTGTTTATCTTGTTTGGCGGTTTGCTTGTTCCGCAAACATTGGATGTAGCCAGTGTTATAGTTCCCTGCGTACTGCTTACTACCCATAATTTGTTCAAGACATACCAAATGCAGCAACCGGTAGGTTATGTTTTCCAGGCATTCCTGTTTATCGGATTGGGAAGCATTTTATTTCCTCCATTGCTTTACTATATACCTTTTTTCTATATAAGTCTGATAAATTTTCATACGTTGACCTGGCGCACCTTTTTCGCCGGACTCTTAGGCATTTGTCTACCCTACTGGGGAATATTTGCCTATGCCGTCTTCACAGAGAATATGACTTTGTTCTATGGGCCGTTCCTAAAACTGGTACCCACATTACCGATTTGTTACGATGGGTGGACACTTCCAATGATTCTCTCTTTAAGTTATGTTTTGCTGATTACTTTAACCGGAAGTCTGCATTGCCTGATTTATAATTACGAAGACAAGATAAAGACTCGCGCTTTGCTCTCCTATTTTATAGCGCTACAAGTATGGACGCTCTTGCTCTTGTTCGGGCAACCGCAATATTACTCCACCTTGTTTCCTATTCTCATTACAGGAAGCTGTATATTGGGAGGACACTTTTTTGCACTTAGCCGCACAAAAGCCAGCAACCTATTCTTTGTGGTTTGTGTTCTATTATTCATCGCTCTAATTTCGTACATTATATGGACGTATACGCACAATATCTATTAGATTACGGTTACTTCGGCATGTTCATCGCCGCATTCCTGGCAGGTACCGTAGTTCCCTTTGCCTCCGAAGCCATACTGATAGCTTTCATCAAAATGGGATTGGACCCTTATCTTACTACCCTGTACGCTACCCTCGGCAATACCGCCGGCAGTATGACTTGCTATTGGATTGGGCATCTGGGAAAGATGGAATGGATAGAAAAATATTTAAAGGTGACTCCGGCCATGATGCAACGAGGCGAACGGTTTGTTAAGGGACGGGGAGCCTGGATGGGATTTTTCTCATTCCTGCCTGTTATCGGCAACGCTCTCACTATCGCATTGGGATGGATGCGTGCCAACGTATGGATTACCACCTTGTCCATTGGTATTGGCGCATTAGTACGATATATCGCTTGCATTTTAGCTACAGACGGTTTAATCTCTCTCTTTTTCTCGATATGGAAATAGAACTGACTAACGACGGAAGTCCAACCCTGTTTGTTCCGGAGTTGAACGAACATTATCACTCCACAAAAGGAGCGGTTACAGAGTCGCAACATATCTTTATCCACATGGGGTTAGAACAGACAACCGCTATAAAGCCTCGTGTACTGGAGATAGGTTTCGGAACCGGACTGAACGCGTTCCTGACTTTGCTGGCTGCCGAAAAGCTGAAACGGGACATACATTATACGAGTATTGAACTTTATCCGTTGAAAGAAGAACTTGTCCGCCAACTCGGTTATCCGGAACAAATAGCGCCGGACAGGGCCGATGACTTTTATGCCTTGCACCGGGCTGAGTGGAACAAAGAAGTAACTTTGAATCTGCACGCTGCTACACAGCCGAAGAACAACAGACCGGACAGTCAAGTAGAAAACGCTACCCTGCAAAGCGTTAACCCTACAAGCAGCCTTGTACAAGGTTGCGAGCAACTGAACAACCGTCCACAAAGGAACTGTCGGGAAACAGCCGTTTCAGAAGCCGGAACATCCGATGCCCCACGCTTCACACTGTATAAAATTGAAGGAGACTTTACCCGATATGCATTGAACGGAACATATGATGTAGTCTATTTCGATGCCTTTGCACCGGAAAAACAACCCGAGATGTGGGAGCAAGCCTTGTTCGACAAGCTGTTCGACTTACTGAATCCGGCAGGTATTCTAACCACCTACTGTTCAAAAGGCGTCGTACGCAGAATGCTTCAAGCCAGCGGATTTAAAGTAGAACGACTGCCCGGACCTCCCAATGGGAAACGGGAAATTTTAAGAGCAACGAAGGTGCAGGCCGGAATACAAAAAGAATAAACCACCCAAGGAAAGAAGCTTGCTTGGAGAAAAATAAAAGATTAAAAACAAGTGATAGAAAGCAAATCGGGCACAGACGAAATGCTTCTTAACGAATAAGGATAAAACATCTACGGGCAGAACATGGACCGAAGCACTGTAAAAGTATAGAAACCAAAGTCTGAAAGATAAATAGGAACGGAACTTTTGCACAGAGAACAGGAAAAGGATAAAAGCAGGCGGCAACTATTTTTAAAGTGCAATTGTTAGATAAAAAGCAACACCGGATAAAAGAAGGAGAAAATGCCGATGAACTGATACGCCGACCCGCAATTGTTAGATAATAAAGAGTGTTGGACGAAAGTAAGATAGAAAATCCGGATGGTCAAGAGAACCTGACGGAAACAACAAAACGATTAAAAGAAGTATTCAACTGACAAAAAAAGAGGAACTAAAACATGAAACAATCTCTATATACCCTTGCCACACGGTTTGTCACCGAAATGAAAGCGATATGCCGGACTCTTACAGCTAAAAAGCTGAACCTGACAACGCAACCCTCTACCAAAGTGAAGAGAGGGAACCCGATACAATATGGGGCTGTTCTTTTTGTAGCCATGTTGATGGCAGCATGTTCCGGCAAACAGCATCATTCCGATGAACGGATTATCACTGTAACCATCGAACCGATACGTTATTTTACCGAACAGATTGCCGGTGATAAATTTAAAGTAGTCAGCATGGTACCGGGAGGAAGCAGTCCGGAAACTTACGACCCGACCCCTCAGCAGTTGGTTCATCTTGCCGGTAGCGAGGTTTATTTCCGCATTGGATACATTGGTTTTGAACAGACCTGGATGCAACGACTGGTTGAAAACGCACCTCAAATGGAGGTATTCGATTTATCAAAAGGAATCTCCCTTATTAAAGAGGAAGCACATCAGCACGGCGACCATTTCCATGCCGGCGGAGTAGAGCCCCATCTATGGAACTCACCGACCAATGCCCGACTGATAACTCAAAACATCTATCAGGCTTTGTGCCAGCTCGACCCGGACAACAAAGAGTTCT
>ERZ836877.241-NODE-241-length-97917-cov-23.267254_pt1 | contig 97917 bp, 93 predicted proteins | sample MGYA00519469_ERZ836877 | MGnify/ENA primary metagenome ERZ836877 (study PRJEB31850, sample SAMEA3708809) | human gut metagenome | biome: human gut; feature: human-associated habitat; material: faeces | place: China | collected 2014 ...
AGACGCGCGCTAGAAAATAGCCTTTTAGGCGTTATCTGTAAAGCCACCGGCTACGCCGGTGGATATTTACTATTTCTTGTACTTCTGAAGATCTCTGCGGCGTATCTCTGCACGCATGATTTTTCCGCTGATGGTCTTGGGGAGCGTCTCCACGAACTCGATGGAACGCGGGTATTTATAGGGAGCCGTGTTGTGCTTTACGAACTCCTTGAGCTCCTCTGCAAGCTCGTCGCTCGCTGTATAGCCGCGTGCAAGCACTATCGTTGCCTTTACGAGCTGACCTCTTATCGGATCGGGAACTCCGGTAACGGCGCACTCCAGTACGCTGGGGTGCATCATCAGCACGCTCTCTACCTCGAACGGCCCTACGCGGTAGCCGCTGGACTTGATAACGTCGTCGTTGCGGCTGACGTACCAGTAATAGCCGTCCTCGTCGCGGTACGCGGTGTCGCCGGTGTGGTACATTCCGTCGTGCCACGCTTCGTCAGTCAGCTCCTTGCTGTTGTAGTATCCGCGGAAAAGTCCGGGGGTGCTGCAGTATTCGCCGCGCACGACTATTTCCCCGACTTCGCCGACTGCAACCGGACTTCCGTCTGCGTCCACAAGATCGACATCGTACAGCGGTGAGGGTCTGCCCATACTTCCGGGCTTTGGCGTCATGCCTGTGATGTTGGCAAGTATCGCTGTGGATTCAGTCTGACCGAATGCTTCCATCAGCTTTATGCCAGTGTACTCATACCACTTGTTGAACACCTCTGGGTTGAGCGCTTCGCCGGCTATGGTGCAGTACTTCAGGCTGGAGAGGTCGTACTTTTCGAGTCCTTCCTTGATGAAGAAGCGGAACATCGTGGGAGGAGCGCAGAATGTCGTTATTTTGTACTTCTCCATTATTTTCAGCATATTTTCAGGGATAAACTTATCAAAATCATATACGAACACGCAGGTACCCATCGTCATCTGCCCGTAGAGCTTTCCCCATGCAGCCTTGCCCCATCCGGTGTCGCTTATGGTAAGGTGAAGACCGTCCGGGTCAACGTTCTGCCAGTGCTTTGCGGTCTGGATATGCGCGAGAGCATAGGTGTGATCATGCACGACCATCTTGGGATAACCGGTCGTTCCGGACGTGAAATAAAGCAGATGCAGATCGTTTGCTTTTGTGGGGATACGCTCAAGAACGTCCGGATATTGTTCGATCTCGCTGTCGAATTCATGCCAGCCCTCGTGCGTGCCGTTCACTATCGCTTTTACGCGCAGTCTGCGGTCGCCGAGAAGTTCGTCTGCTTCATCAATGTAGTGGGCGACTTTGGCGTGAGCGGTGGCGATCACGCCGGATACGTCGGCCGCCTGGAAGCGATAATGGAAATCCTTTGTTGTGAGCATATGGGTAGCAGGGATCGCTATAGCGCCAATCTTCATCAGTCCGATTATCGCGTACCAGTACTGATAGTTGCGCTTCAGCACCAGCATCACCTTGTCGCCTTTCTTTATGCCCCAGCCGCGGAACATATTAGCCGCGCGGTTGGAGAGCTTTGAAAGGTCGCCGTAGGTCAGCAGCTTCTCGTTGCCCTGGAGATCCACCCACATGAGGGCGCGGCGGTCTGGCTCTATTTCACCGTACTTGTCGATGATGTCGTAAGCAAAGTTAAAATTATCCGGATATTTGATGCTGAACTTTTTCAGTATTCCGTTTTCGTCGTATTCCTCGTTGACAAAATTGAGGTGGTAAGATGGAATATCCATTTGCGCTCCTTCCTGACATTGCTTTTTATGGAATAAAACTGTATCTGTTTATTATACCGCAAATCCCGGAAAAAACTTCCGGGATCGCTGGTATTCAGCGGATAACTCCGCGATTTTTCATAACTGGGACTCCATCGGTAAGCCGAGTTCTGTCGTGTATGACCATCTATCTAGGCGCAATGTTGCCATTACGCTCAAGCCACCTTTTAACGAAGCGCGCCGAGCAGACGCGTTATCCTCCGCACCAATCGGTGTTGCATCGGGTAGGGTTTACATGGCGGTACAGTCTCCTGCACCCCGGTGAGCTCTTACCTCGCCTTTCCACCCTTACAGCTTTCGCTGCGGTATATCTCTGTTGCACTTGCCCTAAGGTCGCCCTCGGCTGATGTTATCAGTTACCCTGCTCTGTGATGCTCGGACTTTCCTCATGGCTGTTTCCAGCCCCGCGGTCATATAATGAAGTCCCGAAGACTGCATGCAGTCCTAGCTAAAATATTATATCACATCTTCGCCTAAAAATCAAGTGCTTTTAACAAAAAAGAAGCTGCGCCGGGGAAGGCACAGCAAAAAAGGAGAAACGCATTGAAGGAAAATGTCCTTACACATATAAAACAGCATTCGGCGGCAAAAAGTTGCAGGGATTTACAAAATATTTTCGATATGCTATACTTAACAGGGGTGAGTGCATGGAAATCATCATCGGGATCATTTTTGTAATATTGATACTGCTGCTGACCGGTCTTGACATCGGCTGGATCATAATGGGGATTGCCGGTCTGGCAGCGCTTGCGGCGCTGTTTACAGCGGTATTCTTTGCGGTGTGCTGGGTAATGCTGCTGCGCTCTGAGAAGAAATCCGCGCGGTTTGTGAGATTTGAAAGCGGACAACGGTTCGAATCTGCGGTGTATCTTATAGACGGCTCGGAATACGGCAATGTGTTTCCCGCTGAATTCGTAATGCGGGGAAAGCTGTACCGTTCCGACCGGGAAGTTACGGTAAGGCTCGCAAGGAGGTCTCACCGGGTGTTTGACAGAAACGCGCTTATAACCTCGCTTGTGGGACTTCCGGTAAGCCTGCTGACAGCGGCGGGGTTCGGCGGAGGTCTGCTGATGTTATTAATCTGAGAATCAGCCGCAGGCTATTTTACCATCGGCTATGCGGATAAGGCGTTCCGCATGCTTGGCGGTGTTTTCGTCGTGGGTTATCATGACGATGGTTTTGCCGCACATGTGGAGCGCTTCCAGTATCTCGCAGACCACACGTCCGGAACGGCTGTCGAGATTTCCGCAGGGTTCGTCGGCAAGTATCATCGACGGACGTGCCGCTATTGCCCGGGCAATCGCTGTGCGCTGCTGCTGACCTCCGCTCATTTCACAGGGACGGTGATCCGCGCGGTTAAGAAGCCCGACCTGTTCTAGAGCTTCCCGGGCTGCTTCGCGGCGCTGTCTGCGCGGGATTCCGCGGTACATAAGCGGAAGCTCGACGTTTTCCTGAGCGGTCAGGTAGGGTATCAGGTTAAAACTCTGGAACACAAAGCCTATCTTGCTGCCGCGGATATGGCTGAGCTTGTCGTCGGCAAGCGAGGTGACGTTCTCTCCGTCGAGAAGATACCTTCCGGAGGTGGGGACGTCGAGACAGCCGAGTATGTTCATCAGTGTAGATTTGCCGCTGCCGCTGGCTCCGCAGATGGTGACGTATTCTCCGTCGTCTATGTTAAGGGATACGCCGTCCAGCGCCCTTACAGTGCTGCCGCCCACACGGAAGTAGCGGCAGAGTTCTTCAATTTTGATCGGCATGGTGATCACTCCTTTTCATGGGTAGTTTGCACCGTGCTTTGTGGTTTATTCTATGATGTTGTGAATTTCTGAGTAATTCGAAGTGAGTAGAAATTCGGGCGATGTATTGTTATATAAATTGGTGTTTGTAGGCGAAACGCTGCTTGTGAGAGAAAACTATAATTTAGATGTGTAATGTTCTTCCGAAACAGTCCACCGGACTGTTTCGGAGGATAGTCACGACTAGATTTTATATGTTGCTTGTGGGGGAAAACTCTTACGTTTCTCAGACAAACTTCGTTTGTCTCCCCGACCCACACCCCTTTAGCGCTTTTTGGACGTTTAACTGCGCGCCGGCGCGCAGAGTAGCCGCACTCCGTGCGGAGTGTTTCGCCTGGCGGCGACGAGGGCGCTGCCCTCGACTCGCAAGGGGGACGCGTCCCCCTTGACTCCCGATTAGGGATTGCAGTAAGCGGAACATTCACCGCTAAATTCTAGTTTATAATCTCCAAAAACGCGACAAGTTCGTACTCGGTACATCTTAACTGGCCGCCAAAGGCGGGATTGAATAAAAAGTGGCTGTAAAATACAGCCACACAAATATTCAACAGGAACCTGCCTGCCTTTCAGCCTGAGCCTTCGCCATTTTGCGCCAATTGATGAACCCGTAAATGTCGTTGACAAGGAACGCCATAAAGCACACTGCCACCGAAATATACTTAATATCGTCAGCCGCAGCCATCAGCCAGAGCACCACAAGAATAACGTCGTTTGCCGCATAAGCCACAGCATAGAGCTGGCTGCGCCGGAATACAAAATATACCGCTGCAAAGCTGGTAGTTACTGAAATCGTGCTTGGGATCAGGTTGGCGGTATTGAAATACTTCAGGATAAAGTAGAACGCTATCGTGACCGCTATAGTCAAAAATGCCATGAACACGAATTCCGGAGCCTTGAGATGATTGACCTTCACCTCGTCTTTCTTGTCGGATGGGTGTTTAAGCCAGGATACCAGCGAAAACACCGCCATCGGCATTGACATTCCGAGGTAGGTTATCATCTCGCCGTAATACGCGAATCCCCAGGAGATCGCGCCGTACAGCAGCGCAAAAACTATCGCCATCGCCTGAGCCGCCGGGTGTCCTTTAGCTGCGAATATCAGCGACGTCACCCCGATCAGCGAAGCCAGAAGCGTTATCCAACTGCTGCGGTCGAACATCAGGAACGCCGCCAGCACTGCAGTCACCGAGCCCGCCCACAGCGCAAGCTCGCCTTTTGAAAAGTAATTTACAAGGTATTTCATAGTTTTCCAGGTCCTCCAAACAAAAAAGCACCCGTGCGTATCTTCAAAGACCTAACGATACGCGCGAATGCTTCATAATTGCATTCTCTACCCGGTGGCAGATTTGATTTATTTCGATATGATTATATCACACGGCTGCCGATTTGTCAAGCGTTCAGGCTCCCCATTCCTTCGGAGGTTCGCCGTTGAGCTGCTGGTCGTCCGGAGATTTTTCAGCGTCCGTGAATTCGCCGCTGCCCTCTGCCATTACGGTATCTCCGGCGGAGATACCATCGAGGATTTCGGTGTAGCCGCCAAGGCTTGCGCCTATAGTAACTTTCAGCTTGAAGCGTTCCTCGCCGTCCACCAGCGTGACATAATTTTCGGTACCCGAGGATTTGACCGCTGAATCCGGAACAGCGAGCACGTTCTTTCGTTCGGAAGTTACGAACACCGTAGCCCAGCCCGCCGAAACAGCCATAGCCGAGTCGGTCAGGACCTGCTCCATTGCGTTGTTGTCAAGCTGGAAAACCGTACGCTTGGCAGCGCTTCCGGAGGCCTCGGACGGTGCGGCGTCGGGAGCCTGAACGACCGTTGCGTCATACATAGTGGTATCTATCCTGACCTGAACCTTCTGCCCGAACCGGAACTGAGAAGCTCCGCCGCCGTCGAGATAGACTTCGGTCTTGCTGATTTCGGAAACTGCGCAGCAGACCGCGCCTTCAGTCACCGTGGAGCCTTCAGTGACCGCCTTTGTAAGGGTGATTATCCCGTCAAATGGAGCCTTTATCGTGTAGGATTCCTTTTCCTCGAGCATTTTGTCCAGCTTTAGCTGCTCTATCTCGTACTGGAGCTGATCAGCGCGGCTCCCCGACAGCGATGACTGGTATGCCGCATTGACTATAGTCTGCTGATTGCTGATATCGTAGTCTAGGTCGGAGGAATCAAGCTCCGCCAGTACCTCGCCCTTTGTCACTGTTCTGCCCTTGAGCGCGTTGAACGACTTCACCAGCGCGTCTCCGGGGTAGGTAAGATAAACGGCATACGGATATCCGATAGTAACGCCGATGCTCTGCGTTTCGGACAGATCCATGTATTTGGCTTCGGCTATTTCATACTGTACCGCCGAAGCTCCGTATATCGGTAGCTGTATCTCGCCGCTGGCGTCTCCGCGGGAGCAGCCTGTTAACAGTGTTATTGCAGCAAGCAGTGCCGCAGCAGTCTTTTTCATATGGAACCTCTCAGGTAATCAGTTCGTCAGGTTGTCAGCCGTTTACGCTCTCTGCATTTTAAGCATTTTCAGCGAGTCTGCGCATCATTTCCATGCACATTCTGCCGTTGTGATAGGGGCACTTCCACGGATCGACCATCGGCTTGAAATCAGCGGGCTTCCAGTTGTCGTCTATCTGGGAATGCCACTCGCCGCCGGGGCGCTTGTCGATGATGTGCTCCTGAATGAACTTCCACACGCTGGAGGAGATCTCGAAATACTCCTTGCCGCCGTAGTGCTTCTGGTAAGCGTTCATGAAGCCGATAACGGTTTCCGCCTGTACCCACCAGATACGCCAGGTGTTGATCTTGTCCTTGTCGCGCTCGTTGAGCAGGGAGCCGGAGGCCTTATCGTATGCGATATCAGCGATGTTCTTAACGATAGCCTTGTTCATCTCAGCGAACTTCGCGGTTATAGCCGGGTCGCCGATAACTTCGCATGCGCGGTCGATGAGCCAGGTAGCCTCGATGTCGTGCCCGTAGGAGTGGATATCGCCGATAACGTCCATGTTTCTGTCGAAGAATACCAGGAGCTTATGACCTTCCTTGTCGTAGATCTTGTCGTATGTAAGGTCCAGCTGGAACTTGAGGCGGTCGAGAACCTTCGGGCTGTGGTCTGCGAGGTACAGCTCGGTGTAAGCCTCCATCAGGTGGAGGGTGGTGTTCATGGTCTTGTCAGCCATCAGACCGTTCTCGGAAAGCTCGTCGTTCTGGAGCTCGCTCTTCCAGTCGCGCGCCATTGTTTCGAGGTAAGCAACGTCGTCTGTAGCGTACTTCTCGACAAGATCCATTATCTCGTATGCGAGCTTCAGCGCGTTCTTGTCGCCGCTTGCGCGGTAGTAGCTGGAAAGCGCATAGATAAAGAACGCCTGGCAGTAGCTGTGCTTGAAATCGTCCTTTACGGTGCCGTCGTAGTTCATGCTCCAGTAAACGCCGCCGTATTCCTTGTCGACGCACTTTTCGGTCAGGAACTCATACGCGTGCTTTGCCATGTCCAGCAGCGCGGGATCCTTCAGCTCCATATACGCGTTGGAATAGAACCACAGAATGCGGGAGTGCAGGATAACGCCCTTTTCGCCCTTCTTGTCGACATTAAGCGCGCTGTCCATGAATCCGGTGAAACCGCCGTTCTCATCATCGCGGAGCTTGTTCCAGAACGGGATTATGTGTCCGGTCAGTTCCTGTACAAATTCTTCTCTTTTCATGCTCTTGTACCTCTTGTCTTGATTTAATGTTCTACCCATCAAATTCCTATACTATGTCAAGCAGAGTGCGAATTTAAGGTGCGCTCCGCTCGTTTTTGAATTATGGTGCCTTAAATTGCCTTAAAATTCAGACACCCGAAATTAAAGCGAGAAGTGCCTAGATGCTAGGAACGATGACATGGGCTAGGCTTAAAGCCTGCCCATGTCATCGTGACGACGCAGATAGGCGCTTATCGCTTTAATTTTATTCGTCCTTGCCGCAGCAGTTCTTGTACTTCTTGCCGCTTCCGCAGGGGCAGGGGTCGTTTCTGCCGATCTTCTCGCCCTTGTTCTTGTAGGGAGTCTGTGCGCCGGCGTTCGGAGCGTCAGGCTTCATCACCTGCTCGCGCTGCGGAGGGCGCTGTACTCTTACCGGAACGGTCAGCACCATTCTTACAGTCTCCTCGCGGATCGCCGCAATCATCTCGTCGAACATCGCGAAGCCCTCGAAACGGTACTCTACTACAGGATCCTTCTGACCGTAGCTTCTGAGGTAAATACCGCGCTTGAGTTCCTCCATCGCGTCGATGTGATCCATCCAGTGGCGGTCAACGGTCTTGAGCAGGCATACGCGCTCTACCTCGCGCATTGTTTCTGCGCCCATGTCAGCCTCGCGGGTCTTGTAGATGAGCATTCCTCTTTCCTTGAGGAAGTTGGAGATATCCTTCTTGTCAAGCTCGTTGAGCTCCTCGGTGGTGTAGTGGAGGTCGGTGTCCATAACGTACAGGTTCAGGAAGTGAGAACGCAGACCGTCGAGGTTCCAGTTCTCGGCGACTGTATCAGAGCAGTACATGTTGACAGCCTCGTCGATGGAGGTGTTCATCATGTCGATGATGTTCTTGCTGATATCCTCGCCGTTAAGCACCTTGTTGCGCTGAGAATAGATAGTCATACGCTGCTGGGACATAACGTCGTCGAAGTCGAGGACGTTCTTTCTGATGGAGAAGTTTCTGCCCTCTATCTTCTTCTGCGCGGACTCGATAGCGCTGGAAAGGAACGAAGCCTCGATAGGCTGATCCTCGTCGAAATTCATGGTCTCCATGAACTTCTGAACTCTGTCGCCGCCGAACAGTCTCATGAGGTCGTCCTCAAGGGAGATGTAGAAACGGCTCTCGCCAGGGTCGCCCTGACGACCTGCACGGCCGCGGAGCTGATTGTCGATACGGCGTGACTCGTGGCGCTCGGTGCCGATGATGAACAGACCGCCTGCTGCGCGTACTTCCTCGGCCTCGGGCTTGATCTGAGCCTCGAACTTCTTGTTCAGCTCCTGATACTTTGCTCTTGCTTCGAGGATCTCCTCGTTATCGGTCTCGGCATAGCCGGTAGCTTCCTGGATAAGCTCCTCGGAATATTCGAGCTTTCTCATTTCGTGAATAGCGAGGTACTCTGCGTTACCGCCGAGCTTTATATCCGTACCACGGCCAGCCATGTTGGTGGCGATGGTAACGGCGCCCTTCTTGCCTGCCTGAGCAACTATCTCAGCCTCGCGCTCGTGGTTCTTTGCGTTGAGCACCTGGTGCTTGATACCGCGCGCCTTGAGCAGCTTGGAAACCAGCTCGGACTTCTCGATCGTGACAGTACCTACCAGCACCGGCTGCCCCTTCTTGTGGCATGCTTCGACCTGGTCGCAGACCGCCTTGAACTTTCCGCGCTCGTTCTTGTAGATCTGATCGTGGTTGTCGATACGGATAACCGGCTTGTTGGTCGGGATCTCGATAACGTCCAGACTGTAGATCTGGCGGAACTCGGATTCCTCGGTCATAGCTGTACCGGTCATACCGGACAGCTTGTCGTACAGGCGGAAGAAGTTCTGGAATGTGATGGTGGCGAGGGTCTTGCTCTCGCGGTTTACCTTTACGCCTTCCTTCGCCTCGATAGCCTGGTGCAGACCGTCGTTGTAGCGGCGTCCGAACATCAGACGGCCGGTGAATTCGTCAACGATAACGATCTCGCCGTCCTTGATAACATAGTCGATATCAAGCTTCATGATACCGTTTGCACGGATAGCCTGGTTGATGTGGTGGAGCAGAGTGGTGTTCTCAGGATCCATCAGGTTCTCAACGCCGAAGTACTTCTCAGCCTTTGCAACGCCGTTGGGAAGCAGGTTGCAGGTCTTTGCCTTCTCGTCGATAAGGTAATCGCCGTCGAACTTTGCTTCGTAGTCCTCCTTGTCGTCAAGCTCTGCTACCTTGTTCATGGTGAGGGTCTTGGCGAATTTGTCAGCCTTTTCGTAGAGGTCTGTGGACTTGTCGCCGCGGCCGGAAATTATCAGAGGAGTTCTCGCCTCGTCAATGAGTATGGAGTCCACCTCGTCGACGATGGCGAAGTTAGGTTCGCGCTGTACCTTGTCCTTCTTGTACATGCACATGTTGTCGCGCAGGTAGTCGAAGCCCAGCTCGTTGTTGGTTGCATATGTGATATCGCATGCGTAAGCGGCGCGGCGGGCGTCGTTGTCCATATCGTGGGCGATAAGTCCGACGGTAAGACCGAGGTATCTGTGTACCTTTGCCATCAGCTCGCTGTCGCGCTTTGCGAGGTAGTCGTTGACGGTTACGATGTGAACGCCCTTGCCTGTCAGACCGTTCAGGTAGGACGGCAGAGCGGCAACGAAGGTCTTACCTTCACCGGTCTTCATCTCGGCGATACGTCCCTGATGGAGCACGATACCGCCTATGATCTGTACGGGGTAGTGGCGTATGCCGATAACTCTTGTGGAAGCCTCGCGGCAGACCGCGAAAGCGTCCGGCAGGATATCGTCGAGGGTCTCGCCGGCTGCGAGCCTGTCCTTTAAAATCCCGGTCTGGGACTTCAGCTCCTGCTCGCTCATCTTGGCGTACTTGTCCTCAAGCGCCAGTACCGCGTTCTTTATCGGCTCGATCCTCTTCAGCTCTTTTGTTGAATAGGTGCCGAACAGTGATTTGAATAAACCCATTTTATTGTATATTCCCTTCTGTAAAAAAAGTTCATTGCTGAATATAAAAACTCATCTTATATTATACAATATCCCTGCGGATTTGTCAACTGAAAACTTTAAATAAAACATGCTGAAGATGTCCTTTGCAGCATTTTCCGTTAATTTTTCGTTCAGAAAAGCAGATAATATCAGCGAAAGGAAGTGTTAATGTGGAAAACTATCCCTATCCTCCCGAGACCGACCCGGAGCAGGCGCAGCAGCTTCAGGACCCGCTCATGAACTCCGGCAGCGCCGGGGACTGCACCGGGCTTATACCCTCAATGCCCGAGGACGGCGAGGAACTTGACAGCTACGCGGAGCTGTACGGATTTCTCCCGCCTGAGCCGGGGGAAAAGCGCTGAAATAAAAACTCCCCTCAGCCGGCGCCGGGGGGAGTCCTGCAATATTTATCAGAGCGTGGAAACGAAGCGCTTAAATGCTTCCTTGCCGCTTTCGGTGCGTTTGAACACACCTGCGTCCTCAAGGACCTGGCCGAATACCTTTCCGACCTCGGCGTGAATGATATCCATTGCGTTGTCGGCGTTGAATTCGGGGTGCGCCGCGAGGACCTCCTTAGCCCAGTCGGCGTGGGAGGCGATACGCTCGTCAGCCGCGATATCCGCGCCGGAGAGCATAGCGTCCCTGAGTATGGAAAGCTCGGTCGCAAGTCTTGCGGGAAGCACCGCCAGACCCATTACCTCGATAAGTCCGATGTTTTCCTTCTTGATGTGGTGGAGCGCGGGAGCCGGGTGGAATATGCCGAGCGGGCGGTCCTCGGAGGTTATGTTGTTGCGTAGCACAAGATCGCATTCATACTGGGAGCCGTTCATTCTCGCGATAGGAGTTATCGTGTTGTGGGGAACTCCGTCAGTCTGCGCGAAGATACCGGCCTGCTCGTCGGTGTAGGCTCTCCACTTTTTAAGCACCTCTGCGCACGCCGCGGAAAGCGACGCACGGTTATAGGACGACAGCCTGATAACGGACATCGGCCACTTGACGATACCTGCGCTGACATCAGAGTGATTGCTCAGCAGGAACGGCTTTTCAACAGAAGCCCTCGCCATCGGGAAGGTGTAGCGTCCGCCCTGGAAATGCTCATGGGTGAGTATCGAACCGCCGACGATCGGAAGATCGGCGTTGGAGCCCAGCATATAGTGCGGGAACTGCTCAATGAAATCAAACAGCTTGTCGAAAACGCTGTCGTCGATCACCATGGGGACGTGGTTCTTATTGAACACTATACAGTGCTCGTTGTAATATCCATAGGGGGAATACTGGAGGAACCACTCGGAGCCGTTCATCTCGACCTTTACGGGGCGGAGGTTCTGGCGCGCCGGGTGGGTCAGATGGCCTGCGAAGCCCATATTCTCAGCACAGAGCTGGCACTTGGGGTACTTGGAAGCCTTCTGGGTCTTGGCGGCGGCGATATCCCGGGGATCCTTCTCGGGCTTGGAACGGTTGATAGTGATGTCGAGCACGCCGTATTCGGAATCGTACGTCCACTTCATATCCCTGGCGATACGCTCAGCGCGGACGTAGTTCAGCTTCTTGCTGAAATCGTAGTACCAGTCGGTCGCCTCCTTCGGGCTTACCGCCAGGCGGCGCTGGAACTCTGCGTTGACCTCGTGCGGGAACGGCGTGAACACTCCCATGATCTTTGTATCGAAAAGATCTCTGTAAACTGCAGTGTCCTGGATCAGTCCCTTTTCGACGGCGTAGGAAATGATCGGCTCCAGCAGAGACTCCACGGACGCATTTCTGTCGTCGGCATTGTTTTCCTCCCAGTCGCTGAGCTGGAGTATCTCCATGAGCTGATTGCGCACTACATACTCGTCGTCTGCGGTTATGAGTCCGTTTCTTTCTGCATATTTAATGAGCTTCTGAATACTTTCGTAGATCATTGTTGATTCCTCACTTTGTAATAATGTGCATTGAGCACCTGATAATATTATATTCCACATCGGCTCACAAGTCAATATCGTTTCTGAAAAAAGTTCCTGTTTACGCTATTATACTATGCAAATCCGGAAATCTGTGCTATAATAAACTGTAATATGATTGAAAGGAACTCGGAAATGTATAAGATACTATTCGTCTGCCACGGCAACATCAGTTCGGGTGCTTGCAAAGTGCGGTGAATTGCGGTAAAACGGAGCTGAGCAGGGTAGGAGGGTATCGTTGTTACTACGGTTTTACTACCGATAAATTTGCGAAAACACGCTGATTAAGAGTGCTTTCAGTACAATAAAAACATCATCTTCATAATCATCCCAAAAAGGCGAATCGATAGACGATTCGCCTTTACTATATCCTATCGCACGCTTTCAACCTAAAAAACTATTGCACATTCATCAATATCCACCATATTGAACATTTTGATAAGTGCGACATTTATAGGGTCGGAAAATACCGCCCATTTTTGCTGTTTCAATGTAAACGAAACATCTTCAAAATATTTTGGTATTCGCATACCAAAATCTATTGACAAACATTGAAAGTTGTGATATACTGTATATTGAAAGGAAGACAATGACTTAGAAGGAGATTAAAAATGAATAAAGATCGCATAAACAGGCTCTATTCCTTTTTTGACGCTATTAGAGGGAATAACACGCCGAGCGAACATGAAAAAATATTAGCGGTTCTGAAAAAAGTGACAGATATTCAAGAACAATCAATCGGTAAGCTTAGTGATATTGACTTGTACAATATCATGAGACAGGGTGCACAAGAATTTGAAGTTAAAAATCCGTTCCCTGATAAAAATCAATTCTTAGATGTTTACCGAGCCCTAAGAGGATTTGAAGATGTTACTTGGACAGACATTATTGAATATGGTGACAGGCGGGAAAAATTTAGGGTTCCTGAAGCATTGGTTGATGAAATGGAAAAGAACTTTATTGATGGCTTTCAAGAAGTGCTTATCCCGGAGGCAGAAAAATTCTCACCTTGCTTGGAACGTTTGGTGGAAGCGCATAGTGATTCGCATTTTACATTGACTTCTATGGATACGTTTTATTATAAGGTCTTTACAGAAATGTTCAGTGATAATGATATGGTCGACGTTAAGCAGACGAGTATTTATGAATATGAGTTTTCATCAGAGAAATTTGACTTAATTCTTGCGGTTCCGGTATTTGGCGTCAGAGATAAAGCGGATGAAAATAGAAACTTCATCTGCAGAGAGTATGACTTGATTGCTGTAGAAAACCTGGCATTGCATTTAAGAAGCGAAGGTATTTTGTCTATTGTCCTTCCTGCCAGAATCACATTTGGTGGTGGTAACGTCAAAGAACTTCGTAATTTCATTCAATCGATGTATTGCTTGAAAGAAATCGCAGATTTACCGGCGGGAATCTTTGAAAATACTGGTGTTAAGACATATCTGATAACAATCACAACAGGACGAACTGATGAAGTGGTTATTAAAAGATATGCAACAGATACGGAGAATCCAAGAAAAGACGGTCTGAATAAACTTATCGTCAAGGATGACACTTTCGTTTTGGAAGATGAGCTTTACGATATGGGAGACTGGAACATTGATAGAATTTTTGAGTCTCAGGATGAGGATTGGATTAAGTTCCAGGAATCAAACGTTAAAAAACAGGAACTCGGAACTGTAGCTTCTATATTTAGAGGAAAAGCAGTTACGAAAAAAGATGCTCATGGAAACATCGGTGTAGTAAACATTTCAAATATCGGTGACTATGAAGTTGACTATTCATCCTTGGACCACTTAGAAGAGGAAGAAAGAAAAGTTACAAACTATTTGTTGCAAGACGGAGATTTGTTAATTCCCGCAAGAGGTACAGCAATTCGAGTAGCAATCTTCAAAGAGCAGCCCTATCCATGCATTGCCTCATCAAATGTAATTGTGATTAGGTCTACAGATGAAAGCCTGTCTACCACTTTTTTGAAGCTGTTCTTCGACAGTCCGCTTGGCAGAAAAATGTTGGTAACTAGGCAGCAAGGTACTGCAGTAATGAATATCAGCTATAAGGAATTGAACAACATAGAAATTCCGCTGCCTTCTATGGAAGAACAGAAATCTATAGCTGAAGAATATGAAAAAGAACTCGAAATTTATAAAAAGACAATCCAATCTGCAGAAAACAGATGGTCGTCGACATTGGCTAGGCTTCAAGAAAGAATATAAGGTGATTGAATGTTAGGAGCTATTATCGGGGATATCGTAGGATCTCGTTTTGAATGGAATAACAATAAGAGCAAGGAGTTTGATTTTCTTACTTATAAGTGTTTTCCTACAGATGACAGTATCATGAGTTTGGCGGTAGCACAGGCAATCCTGTTAAGTAAACCAGACTACAGTGATTTGGCGAAAAATGCGGTTGAGTGCATGCAAAGTGTCGGAAGAAACTATCCGAATTGTGGATATGGCGGAGTTTTTTATAATTGGGTGTTCTCTGACAATCCTCAACCATATAACAGCTACGGAAACGGAGCTGCAATGAGAGTCAGTGCAGCGGGTTTTGCAGCAGAAAGTTCGGAAGAAGCAAAGAAGATTTCTAAATTAGTTACAGAGGTAACTCACAATCATCCGGAAGGAATAAAAGGTGCAGAAGCAACAGCTGTTGCTATTTATATGGCTAAGACTGGCAGCAGCATGTTAGAAATCAGAGATTACATTGATAAGAATTACTATCCGATGAATTTCACCCTTGATGAAATCAGGAATACATATAAGTTTAATGAAACCTGTCAGGATACAGTTCCTCAGGCACTACAAGCATTCTTTGAATCAATCGGATTTGAGGACGCGATAAGAAACGCCATCTCTATCGGTGGTGATAGCGATACATTGGCCGCTATTTGTGGTGGTATTGCAGAAGCGTACTATGGTATACCTACAGACATTAGAAAACATGCGCTTACATTTTTGGACCAGAAGTTGATGCAGCTGTTAATTCTGTTTGAAAATAAGTATCCACCGGTCATGGAAAAGAAACGCAATGATGTGAGTGTAAGCATTAAACGTTCAGCGGATAAGAAAGTAAAAACAGGAGGTCGCGGTTCTATGATTCAATCAGCTACAGAGATAGCAGATCAGGAATTAAAAGATTCCATTCCTGAAAATGAAGAGACTACAAGTAAAAAGTTATTTGCTCACCTGTATGAGGCTTGCAACATTTTGAGAGGCCCCATCAACCAGGACGAGTTTAAGGATTACGTTACACCAATCTTGTTCTTTAAAAGAATTAGTGACGTGTACGATGAAGAAACACAGGATGCGTTGGAGACTTCCGGTGGTGATGAGGAATTTGCAGCTTTTGATGAAAATCACAGTTTCATTATTCCAGAAGGCTGCCATTGGAGTGACCTTAGAAATGCAAGTAAGGACATTGGTAAAATTATTGTCAAGGCTATGAACGGAATTGAACGTGCTAACCCGGAAACTCTTAGCGGCGTATTCTCTAGCTTTGATGATGTTACATGGACTGATAAAACAAAGCTGACAGACGAAAGACTGAAAGACCTTATTGAGCATATGTCCAGCCTGAAGGTCGGTAATAAAAATTACAGTGCAGACGTTATGGGTGACGCTTATGAGTATCTCATCAAAAAGTTTGCAGACCTTTCAAAGAAGAATGCGGGTGAGTACTACACACCTAGAACTATTGTTAAGTTGATGGTTATGTTGATGGATCCTAAACCTGGTGACACAGTATACGATCCGGCCTGTGGTACGGGAGGTATGCTTATCGAGGCTATCCGTCACATCGATAACAAGCAGACAACTTACGGTAAGATTTATGGTCAGGAAAATAACCTGTCTACATCTGCAATCGCAAGAATGAACCTGTTCCTTCATGGCGCTAATGATTTTAAGATTGCACAGGGTGATACTCTAAGAAGCCCTAAGTTCGTTGAACATGGTCAGTTACAGAAATTTAACTGTGTCTTAGCAAATCCGCCATTCGGCCAGGAAAAATGGGGTGCCGATAGCTTTGAGTCTGATAAATACGGTCGTAACATGTGGGGATGCCCTTCTGATTCAAATGCTGATTATGCATGGTTGCAGCACATGGTTAAATCTATGAAGCCAATGGATGGTAAGTCTGCTGTAGTTCTTCCGCAGGGCGTTCTATTCCATGGTGGTAAAGAAGGAGATATTCGGGAGCAGCTTATCAAGAGCGACATGATTGAAGCAGTTATTGCTCTCGCAGGCGGCGTATTCTATGGAACCGGCGTCTCTGCATGTATTATCTTCCTTAATAACCATAAGAAGCCTGAACACAGAGGCAAGGTTTGCTTGATTGATGCGACAAAGATTTATACTCCACAGCGTGCGCAGAATGTTATGGAAGAAAAAGATATCCAGGAAGTATATAAGTTGTATCAGGACTACACCGATGTAATTGAAAAATGTAAGATTGTGTCGATTGCAGACCTGGATGCTGCCGGTAACACATTGGCAGTTAATACGTATATCGAGAAAAAGAAACAAGAGGTCGTTTCTCCGGAAGTAGTCAGAGCTCAGTATTATGAAGCAATTCATAATGTAAATAAAGCTGAAGCAAGACTTAAAGAACTTTTGATTGAAGGAGGCTATATTAATGAGTGATAAGATTACACTAGATGAACTTGAGAAGTACCTCTGGGGATCTGCTGTCTTACTTCGTACACATGTGGATGCAGGTGCATACAAGCAGTATATTTTTCCCCTGTTATTCTTCAAACGTCTGAGTGACGTATATGACGAGGAATGTGAAAAAATTAAAAAAGAATATGGTGAAGAGGCGTTAGACTGGGAGGAAAACCACCAGTTCATGATTCCTGATGGTGCGCACTGGAATGATGTGCGTAATGTTTCTCAGGATGTTGGTAAAGCAATCAAAGATGCTTTCCACGCAATTGAAGTGGCAAATCCAGAGAAACTTCAGGGCATTTTCGGCGATGCTTCTTGGACCAATAAAAATCGTTTGCCTGATAGACTGTTAAAGGATTTGTTAGAACACTTTAGCTCGAAGACTCTTTCTATCGAAAATTGTCCGGCAGATGAGCTTGGCCAGGGTTACGAATATCTCATCAAGCAGTTTGCCGATGATAGCGGCCACACTGCACAAGAATTTTATACTAATCGTACTGTTGTAAACCTTATGACAGAGATGTTGAAACCACAGCCTGGCGAATCAATCTACGATCCAACATGCGGCAGCGCCGGTATGCTGATTTCTGCGGTAGCTTATCTTAAGCAGCAGGGAAAGGAATGGCGTAATCTGTCGATTTACGGACAGGAAATCGTAACTCTTACATCTGCAATTGCCAGAATGAATTTACTTCTTCATGGTGTACAGGATTTTGAAATTGTAAATGCTGATACACTTAAGGTTCCTGCATTCACGGACCATGCTAAACTGCAGCAGTTTGATATAGTTCTTGCAAATCCGCCTTACTCTATCAAGCAGTGGGATAGAACGGCTTTTGAAAGCGATAAGTACGGACGTAACTTTTTAGGTGTACCTCCTCAGAATCGAGCTGACTATGCATTCTTCCAGCACATACTGAAAAGTATGGATCCGGTTTCTGGTAGATGTGCGATTCTGTTTCCTCATGGAGTGCTGTTCCGTGGTGAAGAACAGGAAATGCGTGATAAATTAGTGCGCGCTGACCTTATCGAGTGTGTATTGGGAATAGGTCGTAATCTTTTCTATAACTCTCCTATGGAAGCTTGTGTTATTATTTGCCGTACAAATAAGCCAAAGGAAAGACGCGGTAAGATTCAGTTTATTAACGCTAAGCATGAAGTGACTCGAAAGAATGCACAGAGCTATCTGGAAGATAGTCACATCAAGAGAATCACAGAAACTTATGATAATTACACTGTTGAACCTGGATTTTCTGCAGTTGTATCCAACAAGGATATACTGGAAAATGGTGCAGAACTTACGATTTCGTTGTATGTAGATGAAGTGAATGACGAAGAAGCAATTCCGGTAGAAGATGCAGTTCAGATTTGGCTTGATAAGAGTAGCAGATTTAACACTGCATACGATAAACTTGAGAAACTTATAAAGGAGGGAGAATAAATGCCACATTATAAATTCTCAGACTTAGCTTATAACATCACCGATAAGAAGATGCCTGAGCCTGGTGATGAAAAAACATATATCGGTCTTGAACATTTAGATTCCGGTTCCTTGGCGGTTACTCGTTGGGGTGGTGAGATTGAATTAAAGGGTCAGAAGTTAGTAATGAAGAAGGGAGATATTCTCTTCGGAAGACGTAACACTTACCTGCGCAGAGCTGCAATCGCTCCTCACGATGGTATTTTCTCTGCTCATGGAATGATTTTCAGGCCTAAGACAGAGGTTATAGATCCAGATTACTTCCCATTCTTTATTGCATCTGATTATTTCATGAATGCTGCAATTAAAATTTCTGTGGGCTCTCTTTCACCCACTGTTAACTGGAAAACTCTGAAAGAACTTGAATTTGATATTCCTTCATTGGAGCAGCAGAGAGAAAGTGCTAAAATCCTGAAGGCAGCAAACGAACTTAAAGAGTCCTACCAGGCTCTGCTTTTGAAAACAGACGACTTGGTTAAATCGCAATTTATCGAGATGTTCGGTGATCCATACGATAATCCTATGGCGTGGAATGAATGTACGTTGCAGGATGTGTTAGTCGGCAAACCATCTAATGGATTTTTTGCAAAACCAGCAGATTATTCTGAAGACGGAAATGCTGGAATTGTATGTGTTGGTGATGTTGTTAACAGGAAATATTCAAATGTCGAAAATCTTCGTAGAGCAAATGCCGATGATAAACAGCTCTCAAAATTTAAGGTCAAGTATGGAGATATCTTGTTTTGCAGATCGTCACTTGTAAAAGAAGGAATAGCAAAAGCTTCTATAATACCGGATAATTGTCCTGAGAATACTCTGTTTGAGTGCCATGTGATTAGATTGCCGCTTAACATTGAAAAAGTAATCCCTGAATATGTCCAGGCGTTTACAACTTTGGAGTATTTTAGAACACAGATGATGGATAAATCTAAAACAGCGACTATGACAACAATAGGTCAGAAAGATGTTGTTTCGGGTAAGATATTTATTCCTTCTATGGAGCTGCAAAAAAAGTTTGTCAAATTTACTGACCAGAACGATAAATCAAAATTTGAACTGAAACAAGCTATCGAGGGCGTTGATCTTCTCATCAAGTCCATGGTACAGCAAGAACTTAGCTAGTGGAAAGGAGTAATCATATGTCGCAGTTTAATGAAGACAATACAGTGGAACAGTTGTTTATTGATACACTGAAAAAGAATGGTTGGAAGTATGTTCCAGCAGAAGAACTTCCTCGTGATATGACAGATGTCATTGTAGAGCCAATGGTGAAGAATGCATTGATTCGATTGAATCCTGAAATCGCAGAAGATCCTTCCAGAGCAGATGAAGTGATTTATAAGCTTCGTGCTATGTTGCAGCCATTCCCTAGTGACAATCTTGTCGCACAGAATGAAGCATTCAAGAAGAAGCTATTTGAAGAAAACTCATATCCTTTTGGCGAGGACGGAAGACCTACTTCTATTTCCTTCTTTGGCACTATGACTAAAGAAGAGCTCGCCAAGAATGAATACGTTGTTACTAACCAGTGGGTATATCCTTCTATGGAAAATGGTAAGCGACTGGATATTGTTTTGTTGATTAACGGTTTTCCTGTTGCAATCGGTGAACTTAAGACACCGGTTCGTAACGCGATTTCTTGGTTGGACGGAGCACAGGACATTGCTGACTATGAAAAGTCCATCCCAGAAATGTTCGTGCCTAACGTTTTCAACTTCGCATCAGAAGGTAAATGCTACAGATATGGTTCTGTAAATATGCCTCTTACTAAATGGGGCCCTTGGCATACTCCTGACCACAAAGCAGAAGGTAGCCTTGCTGACGTGCGTATTAGTATTGCAGATATGCTTACACCTGAAAAGGTTATGGATATCATGCAGTTCTTTACCCTGTTTTCTACTGATAAGAAGCACAGAAAGATTAAAATTATCTGCAGATATCAGCAGTATGAAGCAGCAAATCTCATCGTAGAACGTGTAAAAGAAAACAAAATTAAGCAAGGTCTTATCTGGCATTTCCAAGGTTCTGGTAAGTCATTGTTGATGGTATTTGCAGCACAGAAACTTCGTATGATTCCAGAACTTCAGAATCCGACTGTAGTAATTGTCGATGACCGTATTGACCTTGAAACACAGATTACCGGTGATTTTAATGCAGCGGATATTCCAAACCTGCAGTCACTTGGAACCAAAGAAGAACTTATGAACTTCTTTGAACAGGACATGCGTAAGATTGCAATTACTACCATTTTCAGATTTGGTGATGTAGAAAAGGCGTTAAACATGCGTGATAACATCATTCTTATGGTAGATGAAGCTCACCGTACACAGGAAGGTGACCTGGGTGAAAAGATGAGACTTGCTTTGCCTAATGCATTCTTCTTCGGATTGACAGGTACACCTATCAACAGACTTGATAAGAATACCTTCAAAACCTTCGGTGCAATCGAAGATAAAAGTGGATATATGAGTAAATACTCTTTCTCAGATTCTATCAGAGACAAGGCTACACTTCCTCTTAACTTTGAACCGGTGCCTATTGACCTTCATGTTGATAAAGATTCGCTTAACCAGGCTTTTGACGAACTGACAGATGGCCTTTCTGATGAAGATAAGGGTGAGCTTTCTAAGAACGTTACTATGAAGGCAATTATGTATGACCGCAACCGTATCAGAAAAGTTTGTGAGCATATCGTAAACCATTATAAGACAAAGATTGAGCCTAACGGTTATAAGGCACAGATTGTTGTTTATGACCGCGAATGCTGCTTGGTGTACAAAGAAGAATTAGACAAACTCTTACCGGAAGAAGCATCTACTATCGTTATGCATACAAATAACGATAAGGAAGACCGTTATAAAAAGTATCGTCGTACTAGAGACCAGGAAGCTAAGGTCCTTGACCAGTTCCGCGATAAGGACCATCCGCTTAAATTCGTCATTGTTACTGCTAAACTGCTTACAGGTTTTGACGCTCCTATTCTTCAGGTTATGTATCTTGATAAACCTATGAAGGACCACAATCTGCTTCAGGCAATCTGTCGTGTTAACCGTACCTACGATGAAGGCAAAACAAATGGACTTATCGTAGACTACATCGGTATTTTTGATAACGTTGCAAAGGCTCTGAATTTTGATGAAGCCGGAATGAAGAAGGTTATCACTAATATCGAAGAAGTGAAAAAGCAGGTACCGGCTCTTATGCGCAAGTGCTTAAGCTACTTTATGGGTGTAGACCGTACTGTTGAAGGCTGGGAAGGTTTGTTGGCAGCGCAGGAATGTTTACCTAACAATAAAGCTAAGGATGAATTCGCAGCGGATTATTGCGTGCTTAACCGCGCATGGAATGCTCTATCTCCTGATCCTTTCCTTGAACCATTTAAATACGACTATGTATGGCTTAGTAAGGTCTATGAATCTGTTAAGCCTACAGATAACAGAGGTGCGTTAATATGGGCGGCACTTGGTGCAAAAACACTGGACCTTGTTCATCAGCATATTGAAGTTGGTGAAACTCATGATGATCTAGATATCCTTACTCTTGATGCAGCCCTTATTGATGAGTTCATCCAGAAGCAGAAGGATATTAAAAAGACAACTATGAAGGTCGAAATTGACCTGGTTGCTAAAATACAGAAACACAGCAAAGATCCTAAGTTCCAAAAGCTCGGCGAAAAACTGGAAGAGCTTCGTGACCGTCATGAGCAGGGCTTAATAACAAGCATCGAGTTTCTGAAACTTCTGTTGGAACTTGCACAGGAAGCTGCTAGAGCTGAGAAGGAAGTTGTACCGGAAGATGAAATCGACAGAGGTAAAGCAGCACTGACAGAGCTTTTCAACGGCCTTCGTAATGATAAGACACCTGTTATCGTAGAAAGAATTGTTAATGACATCGATGACATCGTTAAAATCGTGCGTTTCGATGGATGGCAGAAAACTACTACAGGTAAAAACGAGGTTAAGAAGGCGCTTCGTAGTGTTGTTTGGATTAAGTACAAAATCAAGGATAAAGAGGTCTTTGACAAGGCTTACAGCTACATTGAAGCCTACTATTAATACCGGGTTAGCAGTCAATTTATTTATGTGGTGCAGGATGTTGGTAAGAAAGGGAAACCAATATGAAAGCACAAATTATAGAACAAATTGAAAAAGTTATGCAGTTGCATCTGTCAGATGAGCAGATGCAACTGCTACATAATACGTTGTATGCAATCATTCCTAGCGTGGAGGAAGCTTCAACAGAAGAAAGACAGCCGGATTATATTCAAATATTTCTGGCTGCTAAGCGCGTTGAGGGATGTTCAGATAAAACGATTCGTTATTATGAATCAACAATACGAAATGTGATAGCTGCAATAAATAAGTCGCCGGAATGTGCAACAACAGATGATATCCGTTTGTACCTGGATGAGTATCAGCAGAACAGCGGCGCCAGCAAAGTCACAATCGATAATATTCGCAGGATTTTATCAAGCTTCTTTTCATGGCTGGAGGATGAAGACTATATTGTCAAAAGTCCGGTGAGAAGGATTCATAAGGTGAAAACCTGCAAAACAGTAAAAGAAACTTATACAGATGAGGCGCTTGAAATTATGAGAGATAGTGCAGATTGTGTAAGGAACTTAGCCATAATTGACATGCTTGCTTCTACAGGGATGCGTGTTGGAGAACTGGTGAAACTTAATAAGGCTGACATTGACTTTCAGAACCGAGAGTGTGTAGTTCTTGGTAAAGGAAATAAACAGCGCAAGGTGTATTTTGATGCACGCACCAAGATACATTTGAAAAAGTATTTAGATTCACGATGCGATGACCATGAGGCGCTATTTGTTTCTCTTCAAAAGCCCTATAATAGATTGCAGATAAGCGGCGTTGAAATCAGGCTACGTGAGCTTGGTAGAAAGTTAAATCTAAACAAAGTACATCCGCATAAGTTCAGAAGGACGCTGGCGACAATGGCTATTGATAAAGGTATGCCTATAGAGCAAGTTCAGCAGCTTCTGGGCCATCAAAGCGTGGATACCACTCTGCAATATGCTATGGTTAACCAGAATAATGTGAAAGCGTCTCACAAGAAGTATATAGGCTAAACCAGTCGCAATTTATCGAGATGTTCGGCGATCCAGTTGACAATCCAATGGGCTGGCCGATGCGTAAACTTTCTGATGTTGCCAAGGTCGATGGAACGATGACGAAAGAATATGAGAAATATGCAGATTATCCGCACATTGGAATTGATAGCATAGAGAAAAACACCGGTATTTTGTCTGGATATCGTACCGTTCAGGAAGATAATGTAATTAGTCCTAAGTATTATTTTGGGCCTCAGCATATCCTGTATAGTAAGATTAGACCGGCATTGAATAAAGTGGCACTTCCGGATTTCGAAGGACTCTGTTCTGCAGATTGTTATCCACTATTGGTTAATGGTCTGTGCGATAGAAAATTCTTGGCGCATGTGATGAGATCAGATTATTTTCTTGACCATGTGCTTTCATATAGCGGAAGGTCTCAAATGCCTAAGGTAAACAGAAAACAGTTGGAGGGATTCTCATTCCCTTGCCCACCAATAGACCTTCAAGAAAAGTTTACGGCCTTGATTGACCAGAGCGATAAATCAAAATAAATACTTAAGATGGAGGTGATTTGTTAATGGCTTATGCAGATTTTAAGAGCTATTTTCAAGATAAATATTCCGATATGCTGGCAGAAGCAATTCAGTCTTTTGTCAATAAGCATCATGATGGGATAGGATTTCATGGAATCAATGTCCTGTCTATCGCAGACCAGAAAGTTGAAAATATTGAGGTGAAGTCACTTGTATGCCATGAGGACGGTATTGGTGATTTGCTTCGCATGGAAGTAAGAACAGCAGCGGATATTGTTGAAATGAGTCTGGGTACCAAAGCAATAGAAGCTGGTCGAAAAACCAGATGGTTTATTGTGCACGTAACTGCAGAGCTCCATCATGGTCTTCATGACGTCAAAGTATTTAGAACAGAAGAAAATTACTACGGTGAGTTTGACCAAGAAGGCGCTTTGGATGCATATATGATTCCATATATAAGCACCGATGACCTTGAAGATATAGCAGATGACTTTTTTGAACGTTACTGTTTGGATGCCATCTACAATGAATGGCAACTCCCTTATGGCCATATTATGCGCAAAATGGGAATCCAAGCAGTGGAATCAAATCTCCCGGATAATGTATTTGGGCGCATGTATTTTAAGCCCACAACAATAAAGTATTGGCGTAATTATTACCCTTTGCCTAAAACAGAAATAGAAAGTGAAGTCCCTGCTGGAACGTTGGTAGTAAATAGGCAGCATCACTTTTTGGGTAATTTCGGAAGCGCATTAAACACTATTGCTCACGAGCTTATTCATTGGGATTTACATCAAAAGTTTTTTGAAATACTTGCTTTACTGGATGAAAATGCGAACCAGTTATCGTGTGAAGTTGTGCCTGAAATGCCATCAGAAAATATGACAGGAATACAAAAAGCGATATGGTGGGCAGAATGGCAGGCCAATAACTTGGCACCGAGAATTGTGATGCCGAGAACTATATTCTTGGATGCTCTTCAGGATTGCTATGACGATAACTTTTCACCGGTGTTTTATCAGGGAGAACATTTGGAAACAGCGTTAGAAAAGGTAGCAAAGTTGTTTGGAGTTTCCAGATATGAAGCTAAAGTAAGAGCAATACAGCTTGGAATAATGGAAGCAGAAGGAACTTTCTTGTATTCTGAGAAGTTCTATGTAAATCCGATTTCATTTAAAAGGCATTCACTAAGCAAAAATCAAACCTACGTAATCGATAGAAAAAGCTACGAGCATTTAATAAAAACAGATGCAGAGTTCGCTTCTCTCATAGAGCAGGAGCTTTTTGTTTATGCAGAATGTTTTGTTGTGGTGAATGATCCATTGTATGTAGAACCGGCACGAGATGATTTCATGAAGGGAGAGCTTGTGCTGACTACATATGGTAGAGATAACGCTGATGAATGCTGCATGGTATTCGAGAGAAGCTTTCAATCGGATGGAAGTTATAACTTTGAATACTACGGGCAGTGCTATTTATCCAAGGAACTGACTGATAGTATTTTAGTGGAAACTAAGCGAACTGGAGATCTCCGAAACCAGAATGTTGAGGATAGAGCAGATACTGTCAAGAAATTGAAATCAGAAGGTAGCAGTTTCATGCAGATTATCCGAGATTTGCCTAGTTCGTTTTCTGGTACATTTAATGCGCACATGATGCGAGTGAAAAAAGATGACGGAAGGAAAATGACGAATTTGCAAATGTCGATAGAGACTGGCCTTTCAGAAGATTACATAGCAAAGCTCAGAAAAGAAGAAGTTCAGAACTTGAGTATAGGAACAGTATGTGCGCTTTGTATGGGCCTTCATCTTGAACCATGTTTCAGCAGAGATATGGTGCGTAAGTCAAGAACAGGTTTTCCATATAATGAAGATGGATACTATCAGGAACGTATCCTGGAAGAGATGTATATGGAGCCTCTTATCGATGTAAATGAAGTGTTACGCGAGGCTGGTATTAGCCCATGGGGAAAAGTATAAAGAATTTAAAAGATTTTTTTTGAAAAGCCGGACTGTCAGTTCGGGAAAATAGACGTGTATTTTGACCTTGTAGTTTGTAAACGATGTGTTTGCAGGCTGCAAGGCCTTTTTTTGCGTATAAAAAGCCGAAGTGACAGTCCAGATAATTTTATTCCTTTTTTGATATAATCAAGATATTGAAGCGAACTCTTCAATAATTTCACAAGCAGGGGGTGAAAAGATATGCCGAAGAACATAAAGCAGACTTCAAGTTCTGTAGCGAAAACCGCAAGCAAGATTCTGCGTGATAATCGCTATAGCAATAAGTCAAAGTCTGTTGCAGGTAGCGCATTAGCACAGAAATCTGGCAAGGGGTAATTTCTGCCAACTGACAGGTGGTGACAGATTTAGCTAATCAGCCTGCCTGTCCCCCTTGTGGGAAACACAAATCAATATCTCAATGCCTTGAGATGGCCATTAAAGGCGGCGGGATGCATAAGGTTCACAGCAGTATAAACTGCTTGATGACTCCGATGCACCCACCGTACATCACTATGCCCATTTTTAGGTACAGGAGTCGGTGAACAGCGTGTCATCGGCTCCTTTTTTGTGTCCTAGCCGCACCATCCAAGCGGAAAGGACAATCCATGACAAACAATGCAAACCAGCAATCACACGTTGAAAACAAGGTGTACATACGCCGAATGAAAACTTGGGTTGAAGTCCCCGATGACATCTACCGCGAAATCAACCGCTCGAACGATTCGTTTCGCAAGCGTGAGCAGTATCACGGTCGCTGTGCCTGCCCTAAGAGCAAGTTCTGGCTCTGCGATACCGATTGCGGCAACTGCGAGTTTCGGAGGGCAGGAGATATGCTTTCTCTCGACTATGAGAACGAGAATGGAGATGGCGATACATATTCAATGCTTGACAGCGTTACAGACACTTCACCAAATGTCGAGAAGATTGCCGAGGACAAGCTGCTGCTTGCTGCTCTTTTCAAGCGGCTATGTGAGCTCGACCCCGATGGTGAAATCATCTGGCAGATGCTTGCTGAAGAATCGTCAGACCGTGCTATTGCGAAAAAGCTTGACAGACCTCAGCGCACATTCTCCCGTCAAATGAAACGCTATCGTGATGAATTAAGAAAATTGCTGGATTTCTAAAAAAAACACATAAAACTTGGCTCAAAACAAAATCTCGTTTCCATTGAGTAGTGTAAGACGAAAAAACACTTACAGAACCGAGGTGAAGTTATGAAGCAGGCAGAGTACAAGCGACACAGCGAACTTGTTGAGGTTTTAACCGCAATCAGCGTTGTGTCCGAAAGACTGGCAAGAAACATGAGCGTTCTTGCTGCAGAAAAATTTTTGAAAGGAGAAAACCATGATGGGCAAAACAAGCGAAATGGCAACGGCAATAGAAGAACTGCGAAATGCCGCCGCAGCTATTAAGAACACGGCAGATTGGCTCGCGCAGTATTTCAGCAATCCAGATGAGCCTGAACAGGAAAAGCAAGACCACGTTCACACCTTCACCCTTGAAGAAGTCCGTGCAAAGTTAGCCAACAAGTCCCGCCAGGGGTACACAGCAGAGGTAAAGGCACTGCTTGTAAAGTACGGTGCAGACAAGCTGTCCGCTATCGACCCAGCAAAGTACGGTGAGCTTATGGCAGAGGCGGAGGTGCTTGGAAATGGCTAAGGCACACGCTCTTTTGTCGGCATCATCAAGTGAGCGGTGGTTACATTGTCCGCCTTCGGCAAAGCTGAATGCTGCGGTCACAGAAACCCCAAGCGAATACGCAGCGCAAGGAACAGACGCACACACCCTATGCGAGCACAAGATAAAGGTTGCTCTCGGTATGGAGTCGAAAGACCCCACCGAAAATTTGACCTACTATGACGAGGAAATGGAGCAGTGCGCAGATGAGTACGCTACATACATTTCCGAACTGTATTCCGAGGTCAAGGACATCTGCCCAGACCCCATCGTGCTGATAGAGCAGCGGCTTGACTTTTCACGTTGGGTTCCGGAAGGTTTCGGTACGGGAGATTGTCTTATAGTTGCGGACGGAACGCTGTATGTAATTGACATGAAATTCGGTAAAGGCATAGAGGTATCTGCTCTCGAAAACCCGCAGATGATGTGTTACGCTCTTGGTGCTTTGGAGTTGTTTGATGGCATCTATGACATCAATTCCGTCTGTATGACCATTTTCCAACCACGGCGAGAGAACATAAGCACTTACACTATCGGCAAGGACGAGCTTATTGATTGGGCTGAAAACACGCTGAAACCTACCGCTGAGCTTGCGGCAAGGGGTGACGGTGACTTCAAAGCCGGTGAGCACTGTCAATTCTGCCGTGTGAAGGCAACCTGCCGCAAACGAGCCGAGTACAATCTCGAACTCGCCCGTTATGATTTCGAGATGCCCGCAATGCTTGAAGATAATGAAATATCGGCAATTCTGGCAAAGGCAGACCAACTCGTTTCATGGGTGACCGACATCAAGGAATACGCTCTCGGACAAGCATTGAACGGTACGGAATACCCCGATTGGAAACTGGTCGAGGGGCGCTCAAATCGCAAATACACAAGCGAAAATGCTGTTGCAAATGCAGTGACATCAGCGGGTTTTGACCCCTACGAGCACAAGGTTCTCGGTGTCACTGCTATGACAAAACTGCTCGGCAAAGCAAAATTCGAAGAACTGCTCGGTGGCTTAATTGAAAAGCCGCAGGGCAAGCCAACTTTAGTACCAAAATCGGACAAGCGTCCGGCACTCAAGAATAACGCTGCAACTGCAGCAGACGATTTCAAGGAGGATAACTGATATGTCAAAGATTAACAATCCCACAAAGGTAATCACAGGGCCCAACACCCGCTGGTCTTACGCAAATGTATGGCAGCCGAAGTCAATCAACGGTGGTGCACCGAAGTACAGCGTTTCGCTCATTATCCCCAAGTCCGACACCGTAACGGTTGATAAGGTCAAGGCTGCTATTAAGGCGGCTTACGAGGAGGGCGAAAGCAAGCTCAAGGGCGGAAGCCGCCTCCAAGGCAACGTCAAGAGCGTTCCCGCACTTTCCGTTCTCAAGACACCTCTGCGTGACGGTGACACAGAACGCCCCGATGACCCTGCTTACGCTAACGCTTATTTTATCAACGCGAATTCCGCTACCGCACCCGGTATCGTGGACGCTGACCGTCAGCCTATTATCGATACCTCAGAGGTGTACAGCGGTGTTTACGGCAGAGCGTCAATCAATTTCTATGCTTTCAACTCGAACGGGAACAAGGGCATCGCTTGCGGGCTCAATAACCTTCAGAAGATTCGTGATGGTGAGCCGCTCGGCGGCAAGTCCAGAGCCGAGGACGATTTCGACACGGACGATGGTGACGATTTTCTGTCTTAAGGAGGATACACATCATGACACCAACTGAAACTGTTTTATTTGCGATTTGCTGTGGCTGGACGGCGGGTAATATTATCAGCAGTATTATAACGCTGATACAGTTTGCCATTGAATACTTCAAGACGAGAAGAAAGCATAAGACAAAGTAATGGCTAATGCGGTGGTGGCTTAAGCTGCCACCGCTTTTTAGAATAGGAGAAGAATTTGATAAATATATCAATAGACCTTGAAACCTACTCTGATGTTGACCTTCCCAAATGCGGAGTGTATAAGTATGCAGAGTCACCGCAGTTTGAGATACTGCTGTTCGCTTACTCTGTTGACGGAGGAGAAGTGCAGGCAGTTGACCTTGCAGGCGGTGAGAAAATCCCGCCTGAAATTCTCTCTGCCATAACCGACAACAGCGTTACAAAATGGGCATTTAATGCGAATTTTGAGCGAATATGCCTGTCAAAATATCTTGGATTATCCAATGGAGAATACCTAGACCCCACCTCTTGGAAATGCACAATGACTTGGGCAGCATATTTAGGCTTGCCGCTGTCGCTTGAGGGAGCGGGAGCGGTTCTTGGACTGGAACAGCAGAAACTCAAAGAGGGCAAGGATTTAATCAAGTATTTTTGTGTACCGTGCTTGCCTACAAAGGCGAATGGTGGCAGAACCCGAAATCTACCCACTCACGCTCCCGAGAAATGGCGGTTATTCAAGTCCTACAACAAGCGTGATGTTGAGGTGGAAATGTCAATACAGAGCCGTTTATCAAAGTTCCCCGTACCCGAGTTCGTATGGGAGGAATATCACCTCGACCAACGGATAAATGACCGAGGTATATGCTTGGATATGGAGCTTGTCCGAAATGCAATTGCCTTTGACGAACGTTCTCGAAAGACGCTCACTACTGCTATGCAAGACCTCACCAACCTTGAAAACCCCAATTCGGTAACGCAGATGAAACAGTGGCTTTCCGAGAACGGACTTGAAACCAACACACTCGGCAAAAAGGCTGTGGCAGAACTTATTAAATCTGCTCCGGCTGAATTGCAACAGGTGCTCATACTCCGTCAGCAGCTTGCGAAATCCTCGGTGAAAAAGTACACCGCTATGGAGAACGCTGTCTGCAATGATAATCGTGCGAGAGGAATGTTCAAGTTTTACGGAGCGAACAGAACAGGTCGGTGGGCAGGCAAAAATGTGCAGTTGCAGAACCTCCCTCAGAACCATATACCCGACTTGGAACAGGCTCGAGAACTGGTCAAATGCGGCGACTATACCGCTCTGGAAATGCTCTACGAGGATATCCCCGATACCCTGTCACAGCTTATCCGTACGGCATTTGTGCCGCAGAATAACCACAAGTTCATAGTTGCAGACTTTTCTGCAATTGAGGCGAGAGTGCTGTCTTGGCTTTCGGGAGAAAAATGGCGGTCGGAGGTTTTCAGAACAGGCGGAGATATTTATTGTGCGTCTGCAAGTCAGATGTTCGGTGTGCCTGTCGAAAAGCACGGAGTGAACGGACATCTGCGGCAGAAAGGCAAGATTGCGGAACTGGCTCTCGGTTACGGCGGCTCGGTAGGTGCTTTGAAGGCAATGGGTGCGATAGAAATGGGACTTGCTGAAGACGAGCTGCAGCCGCTCGTTGACAGTTGGAGAACCGCTAACCCGAATATAGTGCGGTTTTGGTGGGAGGTTGACCGCTGTGTTAAGGAAACGGTGAAAATGCGCACCACAACCCAAACGCACAATATCAAGTTTATCTACCAAAGCGGTATTCTGTTTATCGAGTTACCGAGCGGCAGGCGGCTGTCGTACATCAAACCCCGTATGGGCGAGAACCGCTTTGGCGGCGAGTCAGTAACCTACGAGGGCATTGGAGCAACTAAGAAATGGGAGCGACTTGAGAGCTACGGTCCGAAATTCGTGGAGAATATCGTACAGGCAATCAGCCGTGATATCCTCTGCTATGCTATGAAAAACCTGTCGCGGAGTTGGGGTATTGTCGCTCACGTTCACGATGAGGTAATTATCGAGTGCGACAAGGACACATCTCTTGCGGAAGTTTGCGAGGTTATGGGCAGAACACCGCCCTACGCAAGCGGTTTACTGCTCCGTGCAGACGGATATGAATGTGAATTTTATAAGAAAGACTAGAAAATATGGCTCAAAGTATGTTTTTGTTTCCATTGGATATTATGGGCGGAGATTTTACTCTGCCAGCGGGGCAGGCTCTGCCGTGGCGGCAGCTTCTGCCCGGAAAGGAGTTCTTATGAGTATAGGGAAGTACAACAGTGAGTGCTACTATGACCCCACGGCATACGCCGCACTGACAGCAGTAGAAAACGAAGAAAGAGCAGTTAAAGCATATCGACCTATCGTGTATATATGTTCGCCATATTCGGGTGATGTTGAGGTTAATATAGCAAATGCGAGAAGATATTGCAGGTTTGCTGTTGATGCCGGATATATCCCGATTGCGCCGCATCTTCTGTTTCCGCAGTTTCTGAATGATGGTGACAGACTGGAACGAATGTTGGGACTGCATTGTGGAAATGCACTGATGAGCAAGTGTGCGGAAGTGTGGGTTTTCGGAAAAACAATCTCCAACGGTATGGCTGAGGAGATTGAGTACGCAAGACGAAAGGAATACACTATCAAGTATTTTTGCGATGAAATCAAGGAGGTAAAAGACTGATGTTTACAATTTACAGTGCAGACCGGGCGGGCGTCCCTTCAAATTGTTTATATCCGCACAAGGCTAGTATCAAGGACGACAGCGACCTCAAAGCCGCCGTCTTGAATGACTATGTTTGTGCCGAGTACAAGAACAACTATCGCTCAAACAGCAACTTTATCGGCAGCGATTGTCTTCCGGTGGATTGCGACAACGACCATTCAGAAAATCCCGAAGATTGGGTAACTCCCGAAGATGTGGCAGATGCTTTCCCTGGAGTTACTTTTGCTGTTCATTATAGCCGCAATCACAATAAAGCTAAAAACGGAAAGCCGGCAAGACCAAAATTTCACGTGCTTTTCCCGATTGATTATGTAAGTGACCCGGCGGTTTACAGCGAGATGAAGAAACAAGTGAACTCGCTGTTCCCGTACTTTGACACACAAGCACTTGACGCGGCACGGTTCTTTTACGGAACGCCAAACCCGAAAGTTGAAATCTATCCCGGTTTTATGAATTTGACCGAACATTTGGCGAGCGTTACCCACGGAACAGAACTCTGTGATGACTTTGACGAAAATATGTCGCAAGGGCAGTATGGAGATGTAACAATTCCCGAAGGTAATCGTAATGCTACTTTATCACACTTTGCGGGGAGAGTTCTAAAAAAATACGGTGACTGCGACAAGGCTCGACAGGCTTTTCTTGATGAAGCGGCAAAGTGCTCACCGCCGCTTGATGATGCTGAACTCTCTACCATCTGGCACAGCGCACAGAAATTCTACGGTAAGGTAAAAAAGCAGGTCGGATATATTGCTCCGGAGCAGTATAATGCGGATTTCAACCTCTGTCCGGAAGATTTCTCAGATATCGGACAAGCAAAGGTTTTGGCAAGAGAGTATAACGGGGAACTGGTTTACACCGACTCCACCGATTATATGCGTTATGACGGTACGCACTGGGCCGAGTCAAAGCAGCTTGCTGTCGGCGCTTGCGAGGATTTTCTTGACCGTCAGCTTGACGAAGCAGAAAATGCTGTTGCTAAAGCAAAGAAGGCTCTTGAAAAGGCGGGTGTCGATAAGGAAACCATATCTGCCGGAGGTAAGGCACTTTCAAAAGCCATTGACGAGAAAAGTCAGAATGCTTACTTCGAATACTGCAATGCGGTATCATATAAGGCTTTCGTTATGAAGCGCCGGGATATGAAATACATAGTTTCTGCGTTGCAGGCGGCAAAGCCTATGCTGTTGCGCAATATCAGCGAGTTTGACACAGGAGAATTTCTGCTTAATACTCCTACTGCTACCTATGAACTGCGGCTTGGTATAAACGGCGCAAGCGAACACAGTGCGGAAAATCTTATAACCAAAATGACCTCGGTATCTCCTTCAAACGATAACACGGACTTGTGGCTGTCTGCGGTGGATAACTTCTTCTGCGGCGATGCTGAACTTATCGAGTATGTTCAACAAACGGTAGGATTAGCGGCAATCGGCAAAGTGTATCAAGAGGCGCTTATTATAGCCTACGGTGAAGGCAGTAACGGTAAATCCACCTTTTGGAACGCAATAGCGAGGGTTCTCGGCAGTTACAGCGGAACTATATCCGCGGACGCTCTGACCGTAGGCTGCAAGCGAAATGTCAAACCTGAAATGGCTGAACTCAAGGGCAAAAGGCTTGTAATAGCTGCTGAACTTGAAGAAGGTGTCCGCTTGAATACATCAATCGTAAAACAGCTGTGTTCCACCGATGAGGTGTCAGCCGAGAAAAAATACAAAGACCCGTTCAAGTTCATTCCTACCCACACGCTTGTGCTGTACACCAACCACCTTCCTAGGGTTGGAGCGAATGACGACGGAACTTGGCGCAGGCTTATTGTTATTCCGTTCAATGCAAAAATCAAGGGAAACTCCGATGTCAAGAACTATGCTGATTACCTTGTGGAGAACGCGGGAGGTGCTATTCTTACCTGGATTATTGAGGGTGCGCAAAAGGTAATAGCTGCGAATTTCAAGCTGTCTGTGCCGAAAGTTGTGGAGGACGCTATCAATCAATACCGTGACAATAACGACTGGCTTTCTATTTTTATTGAGGATTGCTGCGAGGTAGACAAGACCTACACTCAGAAATCGGGTGAGTTGTATCAGGAGTATCGTGCGTACTGTACGAGAAACGGAGAGTTTGCACGAAGCACTACGGAGTTCTATACTGCTCTTGAAATTGCAGGTTTTTCGAGAAAGAAAACAAAGGTGGGTAACGTAATAATGGGGCTTCAGCTGAAGTCAGAATTTGACGATTGAGTCATAAAGGCAGAAGCTGCCGCCACGGTGGAGGTCGATGGAGGTCTTGGTATAAACCCCCCTTTAGGGCTGAAAAATTGATAAAAATAGTCCTATAGAATAGTTTATGTAACGACCGTCATCGACCTCCACCTAAAGGAGCGATTTATGCGAGAAAAAGTAATTGAACACAAACTTTTGACGGAAGTAAAGGAAATCGGCGGTCTGGCACTTAAGTTCGTATCGCCGGGTTACGATGGGGTTCCCGACAGAATAGTTCTTCTGCCCGGTGGGAAAATCGGCTTTGTGGAGGTAAAAGCACCGGGAGAAAAGCCTCGACCACTCCAACTGGCAAGGCACAGACTACTCCGCAGACTGGGGTTCAAGGTGTTTGTGTTGGACAACCCCCAACAGATTGGAGAGATAATTGATGAAATACAGTCCTCATAATTATCAGCAGTATGCAACAGAGTTCATCAAGGATACTCCCGCTTGTGCGATTTTCCTTGATATGGGCTTAGGCAAAACAAGCATAACGCTGACGGCAATAAATGACCTGCTGTTCGATAGCTTTGATGTACATAAAGTTTTGGTAATCGCACCTCTACGAGTGGCAAGAACCACTTGGAGCGAGGAAGTTGAGAAATGGGAGCATTTGAGAATGCTGCGTTATTCCGTGGCGGTGGGAACTGAAACCGAAAGGTTGTCAGCACTCCGAACACCCGCAGATATTTACATCATCAACCGGGAAAACCTCGGCTGGCTTGTTGAGGAAAGCCGTGTTCCCTTTGATTTTGATATGCTGGTAATCGATGAGCTGTCCTCCTTCAAGAACCACAACACCAAGCGTTTCAAGGCTTTGATGAAAGTCCGGCCTAAGCTGAAACGCATAGTAGGTCTTACGGGTACTCCCGCCGGCAACGGTCTGATGGACTTGTTCGCAGAATTCAAGTTGCTGGATATGGGAGAACGGCTCGGTCGGTTTATAGGGCAGTACAGAAATACCTATTTTCAGCCGGACAAGCGTAACGGAATGGTGATTTACAGCTATAAGCCTCTGCCCAACGCCGAACAACAGATATATGACAAAATCTCGGATATCACGATTTCCATGAAAGCCGCCGACCACCTCAAAATGCCCGAACTCATAAGTGCGGAATACACGGTTCAGCTTTCCGAAAAGGAAAAGGAGAAATACGACCGTCTGAAAAAAGACCTTGTTTTGTCCGATGACAACGAAGAAGTAACTGCGGCAAATGCCGCTTCTCTTTCCAACAAGCTGTCGCAGATGGCGAACGGAGCAGTGTACTCCGATGATGAAAGCATTATCGAAATACACGACCGCAAGCTGGACGCATTGGAGGATATAATCGAAAGCATGAACGGGAAGCCGCTGCTTGTGGCTTACTGGTTCAAGCATGATTTGGTGCGTATCCGAAAGCGGTTTGATGTCCGAGAGATTAAGTCAAGCGAGGACATTTCCGACTGGAACAGCGGAAAAATCCCTGTGGCACTTATCCACCCCGCTTCTGCGGGACACGGATTGAACCTGCAGAACGGCGGCTCGACCCTGGTGTGGTTCGGGCTTACATGGAGCCTTGAGCTCTATCAGCAAACAAACGCAAGGCTATGGCGGCAGGGTCAGACCGCAGACACTGTGGTAATTCAACACATAATCGCAAACGGCACTATCGATGAGCAGATAATGAAAGCTCTGAAAACAAAGGACACAACACAGGCGGCACTTATCACCGCAGTGAAAGCGGAGGTACATAAATGAACCCGTATAAAGAACTCGCAAATGCTATAATCTTGCAGGCGGTCAAGGATTACCGTGACGCCGTGGAACGTCTGCGCTACACACCAGACGATAAATCGGCGCAGCACGATAAGCGGAGTATTGAGAAATTCTTCCGTTCAAACTGGTTTTCGATACTTTCGGATTTGAACGGAGAATTGCTACTGAAAAAGCTAAAAGAGGAGGTTTCGGCATGACGGCAAAGGAATATCTCGGACAGGCATACAGAATAGATCAGCGTATCAACAGCAAGATGGAGCAGATAGCTTCGCTGAACCTGCTTGCGCAGAAAGCAACGACGGTTTTCAGTGATATGACCGGCAACTCCACCCGCAATATTCACCGCATGGAGGACGTCATAATCAAAATCGTGGATATGGAGAGCGAGATAAACGCTGACATAGACAGCCTTGTTGAGCTCAAAAAGGAGATTGCAGATGTTATCCATAGTGTTGCAAACCTCGAATACCAAACGCTGCTTGAACTCCGTTACCTGTGTTTTAAGACCTGGGAGCAGATAGCGGTTCAGATGGGATACGGCATTGACAACATCTACAAAATGCACCATAAGGCACTGCGCGAAGTCACCGTTCCGGAAACTTTACAGTAAAATCAACTATTTTACAGTAGCCCCTTTGTGATATGATATAATCAGCAAAGAATACAGAATGGTGGTGAACCCAATGCCTACAAAACCCAAGCGTCCCTGTTCCTTTCCCGGCTGCCCGAACCTGTGTGTCGGTCAATACTGCAAGGAACACGAACAACCGGCACGGCGCAGTTACAACAAGTACGAACGCAGTCCCGATACCAACAAGCATTACGGCAGAGCGTGGAAACAAATTCGCAGCAGATATATAAGTCAGCACCCACTGTGTGAGATGTGTCTGAAACAAGGAAAGCTGACGCCCACCGAGGAGGTTCACCACATCAAGCCTGTGTCGCAAGGCGGTGGCAGTGAGTTCAGCAACCTGATGTCACTGTGCCGTTCCTGTCACACGAAAATACATCACGATATTGGTGACAGATAAGTTTGCAGATTGCAAACAAAAGTTTTCAGTTCGTGAACTTTTTACCCCCTAGGGGCGGTCTTAATCTCTGCAACAATCAGATGCGGACAGCGGCCCGGGGCTTCGTACGCAAAAACCGGGGTTCAAACGGGGTATTAAACTTTGAAATATTTTCGGACGGTGCGAACCGTCCTTTTTTCTTGTCCTGCGGAGGTGAAAATCATGGCTAAGGACGGCACAAACAGAGGCGGCAGACGGGTACGTGCCGGAGATAAACCCGCTCCTGCCGCAGAGAAAAAGCAGAAAGGACTTCCGGTGAAAATCATAAGCAACGATATACCGGCGCTCGACACTGCCGAGCTTGAAGCGGTTGACCTGCCGGAGGGTGCTGTTCTGAACGGCGCAGATATGCCGAAACCAAGCGACTATCTCTCGGCTAGGCAAAAGAACGGAGTTCCGCTCGGCGCTGACGATATATACAGAGAAACCTGGCTGTGGCTTAAGCAAAGGAACTGCGAGAACCTCGTAAACAAGCGGCTCATCGAAGCCTATTCGCAGGCATACGCAAGATACATTCAGTGCGAGGAAGCGATCAGCACTTACGGTTTGCTTGGCAAGCACCCGACCACGGGCGGCGTTATTGCTTCGCCGTTTGTGCAGATGTCGCAGCAGTTTCAGAAGAACGCAAATCTCATCTGGTATGAGATTTACGGAATAGTCAAGGAGAACTGCGCCGAACCTGTCGGTGATGATTTGAACGATTCAATGGAACGGCTCTTGCGTTCCAGGAAAGGATAACGCTATGTCAAAGGACACCATCGAATTTTTCAGAGAACTTAAAGGCAGCCGTCCGAACCTTACCATTCAGCAGTACAAAACAATCAAGGGACAGGCTGTTAAGGGCAATATTGCGGACGCCCGAAAAGGTTTGCACAAGGTTCTGAAAAGGAGGAACGTCAGATGAACACGACCAGTGAAATGCAGCTTGTCCCGATAGACAAGCTGATACCATATGTCAACAACGCTCGCACCCACTCACCGGAGCAGCTGAACAAGCTGCGTTCCTCACTGCGTGAGTTTGGCTTTATAAATCCCGTTATAATCGACAGGGATTTCAACGTCATAGCAGGTCACGGAAGAATTCTTGCCGCAAAAGCCGAGAACATCTCCGAAGTGCCTTGCGTATTTGTTGATTACCTCACACCAGTTCAGAAGAAAGCGTACATAATCGCAGACAATCGAATGGCTCTTGACGCAGGCTGGGACGAGGAAATACTGAAAGTTGAAATTGAAGCTTTGCAGGCTGACGATTTCGACCTCGGTCTGACGGGCTTTGACGAAAAGGAACTCGCCGCATTCTTTGACGAGGATTCCGATACCAAGGACGATGATTTCGATGTTGATGGCGAATTGGAAAAACCTTGCATAACAAAAACGGGCGACCTCTGGCTGCTCGGAACCCACAGACTTGTCTGCGGTGACAGTACAAAGCAGGAAACCTACGAAGTTCTTATGAACGGAAAACAGGCAAATCTGGTAGTTACTGACCCGCCCTACAATGTGAATTATGAGGGTTCGGCGGGTAAAATCAAGAACGATAATCTTGAGAACGAGAAGTTCTACCAGTTCTTACTGGGCGCTTTCACCTGCATGGAGAAATCAATGGCGAACGACGCAAGCATCTATGTTTTCCATGCAGATACAGAGGGGTTGAATTTCAGAAAAGCATTCTCCGATGCGGGTTTCTATCTCTCGGGAACTTGTATCTGGAAGAAGCAGTCGCTGGTTCTCGGTCGTTCGCCGTATCAGTGGCAGCACGAGCCGTGCCTGTTCGGATGGAAGAAAAACGGCAAGCATCAGTGGTACTCCGACCGCAAGCAGACGACAATATGGGAGTTCGACAAGCCGAAAAAGAACGGCGACCACCCCACTATGAAACCTGTTCCGCTTATTGCCTACCCCATAAAGAATTCAAGCATGAGCAACTGCATCGTCCTTGACCCGTTCGGCGGCTCTGGCAGTACGCTTATCGCTTGTGAGCAGACGAACAGAATCTGCCACACCATCGAACTTGATGAAAAATTCTGTGATGTTATCGTGAAAAGGTACATTGAGCAGGTTGGCTCGGCTGATGGTGTGTTTGTGGTTCGGGACGGTAAGACGGTGGCTTATTCAGAACTGGAGGTTGCCGATGAAGAATGAACTCACGCTCGGCAGCCTGTTTGACGGCAGCGGAGGTTTTCCGTTAGGAGGACTTCTTGCAGGAATAGAGCCTGTGTGGGCATCTGAAATAGAACCTTTCGCTGTGCGGGTCACCACAAAGCGCCTGCCGCAGATGAAACACTACGGTGATGTGTCCGCGTTGAACGGCGCGGAACCCCCGCCCATAGATATAATGCGGAGCGCTCCGAGCCGCAGGTGGGATGTACGGAGGCGGTTCGGAAATGCTTGTTTACAGCACAAGCAAGAATTCCTATCATACCGAAGCCGAGGAGAATCTCGCAAACACGCTTGTGGCAAGCGACTACAAAGATCCGCCTACCGTGAATTCTCCGGAATACATAGTCCGCAGGCTTACTCCAACCGAGTGCGCACGTTTGCAGGGATTTCCCGACTGGTGGTGTGCTGACCTCGGAACGGACGAGCCGACAGATGAAGAACTACGGTTCTGGAAAGAGGTCTTTGAAATACACAGAAAAATCATCGGTGGCGCAGTCAAGCCGAAGTCCGAAAAGCAAATTCGTACATGGCTGAAAAATCCCCACAGCGACTCTGCCGAGTACAAGCTGTGGGGAAACGGTGTTGCTCTGCCGTGTGTTTACTTTGTGCTGGCGGGGATTGTGTACTGTACACAGCTAACCCCCGAAAATATTGTGTAGAAATACGGCTTGATATATGTGCCTTTCAGAGTTAATATGTACGCAAAGGAGGGCAAATGCCATGACAATTTACTACAATGCACAGGATAGAAAACCGCTTGTAAAAGCCATCAGCGAGTTCACGGGAGCGGACGCAGTTTACATGAGGACACCGACCTACGCTTACCGAATCGACTATTTCACTGTGACCCGCGAGGGCAACCTTGAATTTGACGACAGATCCGACAGCGAGGAAATCGAGGGCCTGCTTGAATTCCTTGCAGAGCGCGGATTTATCGCCGAGAATGCCGCTACAGAACCGCCGGAAACGGATACCGAGAAAGTACCCGCAGCCGCCGACAGCGCTGAACACGGCGAAACTGTGGGGCTTACAGTGGAAGTTCCGCTTGAAAGCACAGCGGTCGGAAACCTCACCAAGCTGCTTGAAGCCAAAGGCAGACTTATCCGCAGAGCCTTAGTGGTGGACAGTCTGCCGATTGAGGTCACGGACAGCACGGTGAAGTTTCCTTGGTTCGCAGACTGCGGCGCTGATGAGTGCAAGGCATACACGCACTTCATTTCGGCACTCTGCGAACTTGCCGCAAATGCAAAGCGGGTTACGGCCAAGGAAAAGGAAACCGACAACGACAAGTACGCATTCCGCTGCTTCCTCCTGCGGCTGGGGTTCATCGGTTCGGAGTACAAATCCGAGCGGAAAATACTGCTGAGAAACCTTACGGGCTCATCGGCTTTCAGAAATGGAGGTGCTGCAAATGAAGTTTCCGAGTAAAGAAACAATCGAACAGTACCGCCGAGAGTACCCTGTCGGCTGCCGAGTAGAGCTTGTTTCAATGGACGACCCGCAGGCTCCTCCGAAAGGCACAAGAGGTACTGTACGAGGAGTTGACGATATCGGAAATCTGCTCGTCCGCTGGGATAACGGCTCGGGGCTGAATGCTGTTCTCGGTGTTGATGTGGTTCGCAAAATCCGTGGCTGATATACACAATTTCTGCTTGTGTATTTCGTTCAATATATTGTGGTAAAACCGCTTGCTATATACTTCTTTTAGAGTTAATATGTGTGTACCGCAAGGGGAACGAAGTAAACGGAGGACACCGCAATGAACGAGAAAACCACCAAGCAGATTGAAGAAATGATGAACCAGACCATAGGGGTCGAGGTTGAGATGAACAGCATTACAAGAGCGAAAGCCGCGGAGCTTGCCGCCGAGTTCTTCGGAACAGGCAGACACGAGCACACCGCAGGCCGCAACGGTTACGATACCTACTCCGCATGGGACGGCGAGGGTCGCGAGTGGAAGTTTCAGAAGGACGTGAGCATTGCGGGACCCGACAGCGAGAAATGCGAAATGGTTACCCCGATTCTCACCTACAAAGATATTGAAACCTTGCAGGAGTTTATCCGCAGACTTCGGAAAGCGGGTGCAAAGAGCGATGCGACAAGGGGCTGCGGAGTACACATTCACATTGGCGCAAAAGGTCACACACCGCAGACTTTGCGAAACCTCGCAAACATTATGGCAAGCCATGAAAGCCTGCTTGCAAGCGCCTTGAACCTCGACAGAAACCGCATGAACCGCTACTGCCGCACGGTCAGCAAGGATTTCCTGGTGGAACTCAACCGCAAAAAGCCGAAAACCATGGCAGCGCTTGCGGACACCTGGTACGGCAGTCAGAACGCGGATTACGGCAGGTCGGCGCACTACAACGAAAGTCGCTACCATATGCTGAACCTCCACGCCACATTCACCAAAGGCACAATCGAGTTTCGGCTCTTTCAGTTTGACGCACCCTCGGGCGGCAAGCAGAACGGACTTCACGCAGGTCAGCTGAAAAGCTACATTCAGCTTTGCTTAGCACTCAGCCAGCTTGCCAAGCAAGTCAAAACCGCAAGTGCAAACCCGCAGCAGACCGAAAATCCTAAGTACGCAATGCGGACTTGGTTACTGCGGCTCGGCTTCATCGGCGATGAGTTCAAGACCGCAAGAGAACTTTACACCAAGCGGCTCGAGGGTGACACGGCTTTCAGAAACGGCAGACCGCAGTAAGCAGGAGTTAGCTTCCTGCCCCCAACTCCCCCACAGCGTGGGGCTTTTGGTGGTAGAAAGGTGATTCCTGAACGGTGGCAAGAACGCTACCGAAAATACAAGCCTCCTTTCGGAAAGGACGAATTTCAAATGAAAAAGTACTACCTCGCCTACGGCAGTAATCTGAACCTACGGCAAATGGCGCTGCGTTGCCCTACGGCAAAGCCCGTGGGGACTGCGGTGATTAAGGACTACGAACTGCTTTTCAAGGGCAGTAAAACGGGTGCTTACCTCACGATCGAACCAAAGGTTGGGGCGGAAGTCCCGGTTGCAGTCTGGTCGGTCGAGCCTGCCGATGAGAAAAGGCTTGATGTGTATGAGGGTTTCCCGACTTTTTACTACAAAGCTGAACTCGACTTGCCCGTGAAATATTTCTCGGGCAAGACAGTGGGCAGAACGGCTTTCGTGTACATCATGCACGAAGAACGACTGTTGGGCTTGCCTAGCGGTTCGTATGTGCGAACCTGCCTTGAGGGTTACAGCAACTTCGGTTTTGACGAGAGCATTCTTCTCGCAGCGCTGAACAACAGCAGGAGGGTTGCCCATGAAATCAAATAACGCAGCAACGCTTCGCACCTGTCCGCTCTGTGGGGCGCAGTACAGCGGGTATCCCGCTCTTTCGAGAAAGTACCCCAACACGCCAATCTGCCCCGACTGCGGCACACGGGAGGCTTTGGAGAGCATTGGTGTTTCCGCTGATGAGCAGGAAAAGATTATCAGTATCATTCACAATAGAACTCACAGTTCTGACCGCTGATATTTGTGTACATTATTATCCGAAAACCGCTTGATATAATGCGGCTTTAGAGTTAATATACAGTCACCGAAAGGAAAATACACAAATACGGAGGAAAAGGATATGTGGAAACAGGGTGCAATTGGAGTAAAGGACAGCAACGGCAGAATGGTTTCGGTAAACTACTGGATAAAGCATTACGACAAGCCAAGCGAGGAATACGGAATCAGCGGCGGCAGGATTTCCAAGCTGATGTTAAAGCAGGACGGAAGGGTCGTTTACAACTACGACCGGGGCGAGGACATCAAACCCCAGACCCCCGAAGCCGAAAAGGCGCTTGCAATACTGATACACGAATACAACTGAACACTTGTGAAAGCCGTCTGCGGGCGGTTTTCCTCGTTCTGGGGGTGATGATATAAAAAAGCTGAAAAAGTACAAGCCGACAAAGTTCAAGCTGAAATCCTCGGTATACGATAAGTCAGCCGCTGATTATGCGGTAATGTTCATCGAAAATCTGTGCCACACCAAGGGCACATGGGCGGGAAAGCCGTTCGAACTAATCGACTGGCAGGAGCAGATTATCCGTGACCTTTTTGGAATGCTGAAGCCGAACGGGTATCGGCAGTTCAACACGGCATACATTGAGATACCGAAGAAGCAAGGTAAATCCGAGCTTGCCGCCGCTGTTGCTCTGCTTCTCACCTGCGGCGACGGTGAGGAACGAGCGGAGGTTTACGGCTGCGCCGCCGACAGACAGCAGGCGGCTATCGTGTTTGATGTGGCAGCGGATATGGTGCGTATGTGTCCTGCACTCTCCAAGCGAGTGAAGATTTTAGCGTCACAGAAGCGGTTAATATACACACCAACCAACTCGTTCTATCAAGTGTTGTCCGCTGAAGCGTACAGCAAGCACGGCTTCAATATCCACGGAGTTGTGTTTGACGAGCTGCACACCCAACCGAACCGAAAGCTGTTTGATGTTATGACAAAAGGCTCCGGCGACGCTCGAATGCAGCCTCTGTATTTCCTTATAACCACAGCTGGAACTGATACTCACAGCATTTGCTACGAAACGCACCAGAAAGCCAAAGATATAATCGAGGGTCGGAAAATCGACCCTACTTTTTATCCCGTGATTTACGGCGCAGATGAATCCGATGACTGGACAGACCCGAAAGTGTGGAAGAAAGCAAATCCGAGCCTTGACATTACGGTCGGAATAGATAAGGTCAAAGCCGCCTGCGAATCTGCCAAGCAGAATCCGGGCGAGGAGAACGCTTTCCGTCAGCTTCGCTTGAACCAGTGGGTAAAGCAGGCGGTTCGTTGGATGCCGATGGAGAAATGGGACAAGTGCGCATTCTCCGTTGATGAGGACGAACTTGAGGGGCGCGTCTGCTACGGCGGACTTGACCTTTCTTCAACCACGGATATAACGGCATTCGTGCTTGTTTTCCCGCCTTTGGACAATGAGGATAAATACGTCATTCTGCCGTACTTCTGGATTCCCGAGGACAATCTGCCCCTGCGTGTAAACCGCGACCACGTTCCGTATGATGTGTGGGAACGTCAGGGTTACTTGCAGACCACCGAGGGCAATGTGGTTCATTACGGTTTCATTGAGCAGTTCATTGAACGGCTCGGTGAGCGTTTCAATATCCGTGAGATAGCTTTCGACCGCTGGGGAGCTGTGCAGATGGTTCAGAACCTTGAGGGCATGGGTTTCACAGTCGTACCTTTCGGACAGGGGTTTAAAGATATGTCCCCGCCGACAAAGGAATTGATGAAACTGGTGCTTGAACAGAAGATAGCCCACGGCGGTCACCCGGTTCTGCGGTGGAACATGGACAATATCTACATTCGCACCGACCCCGCCGGAAACATCAAGGCTGACAAGGAAAAGTCCACAGAGAAGATTGACGGCGCTGTGGCAACAATCATGGCTCTCGACCGGGCTATCCGCTGTGGGAATGACCACGGAGCGAGTGTGTATGATGAAAGAGGAATACTTTTTATCTGATGCGTATAATCTTATTGACAAAGTAGCATAATTGTGTTATAATATAACTACCAACATAGGAGGTGTTTTTTATGACAAATTCTATTTCAATAAGACCGTCAAAGGACATTCGCACTAATTACGCTCAGATTTCCGCACTTACAAGGGATAATCCGGTAGCAATCACGGTTAACGGCAAGGAGGATACTGTACTTCTTAGCCATGAGGATTATCAGCAGACCATGCACTATATTTCCGAGCTTGAAGAAAAACTCGCTCTGTATGCTCACCTTGCGCAAAGCATGGACGACATAAGGCTTGGAAGAGTCCACAGTGCTGATGATGTATTCAACGATTTATTAAACGACCTGGAGAACCTTGATGTATGAATTGCAGAGTAATATTCACTGATACGGCAGAAGCTGATCTTCGCGATATAGCCTTTTATATTGCAAAGCAGTCAAAGGATAAGAATATTGCAATCCGTTTTGTAAACAAGCTAAGAGAAAAATGCAAGAATCTCGAAATACTGCCGGAAAGCGGCTCGCTCCCCAAGGAAAGGGTTCTTGTGAGTAACGGATATCGTTTTCTCATTCATGATAATTACCTTATGTTTTATTATTATGTCAAGGAAGAAAACACGGTATACGTTAATGCGGTTTTCAACGCAAAGCGAGATTACACTCGCGTGATGAAAAAGTTTATATAACATAACAGAATAATTGTTAAGCATCTGTCAGCAGTGGCAGGTGCTTTTCTTATGCCCATTTTACGAAAGGACTGACTACATGAAAATTTTCTGCAGCTTATTTCATTCAAGAGATAAGCCTAAAAACAGCACTGCCGGCAGCGCCTACCGCTTTTACATGGGCAGTTCTACTGCGGGAAAGAACGTCACCGAGCGTTCCGCAATGCAGATGACCGCAGTGTATTCCTGCGTTAGAGTGCTGTCGGAAGCAGTGGCAGGACTACCGCTGCACGTCTATAAGTACCGTTCGGACGGCGGCAAAGAAAAAGCGTTCACTCACCCGCTTTACCGTCTGCTCCACGATGAACCGAACCCCGAAATGACCTCATTTGTTTTCCGTGAAACGCTCATGACGCACCTGCTCCTCTGGGGCAACGCTTATGCACAGATTATCCGCAACGGAAAGGGCGAGGTCATTGCTCTGTACCCGCTTATGCCGAACAGAATGACCGTTGACCGCGATTCAAGCGGCAGGCTGTATTATAAATACTACCGAGGTTCTGATGAAGCAATTCGCAGCAAAGAGTATGAGGTTGTTCTATCTCCATACGATGTGCTGCATATCCCAGGGCTTGGCTTTGATGGGCTTGTGGGTTACTCGCCTATTGCAATGGCGAAGAACGCTATCGGGCTTGCAATTGCAACCGAGGAGTTCGGCGCTAAATTCTTTGCGAACGGCGCAGCGCCAAGCGGCGTCCTTGAACACCCCGGAACTATAAAGGACCCGTCAAAGGTTCGTGAAGCGTGGCAGTCGCAGTTCGGCGGCAGTTCCAACAGCGGAAAGGTCGCTGTGCTTGAAGAGGGCATGAAATACACGCCCATCAGTATTTCCCCTGAACAGGCGCAGTTCCTTGAAACAAGAAAGTTTCAGATAAATGAAATTGCTCGAATTTTCAGAGTGCCGCCCCACATGGTTGGCGACCTTGAAAAATCGAGCTTTTCTAATATTGAGCAGCAGTCCCTTGAATTCGTTAAATACACCCTTGAACCCTGGCTTGTGCGGTGGGAACAGAGCATGATGCGCTCCCTGCTCACCACAAGCGAGAAACAGGATTATTTTATCAAGTTCAATGTTGACGGACTGCTGCGAGGAGATTACGCAAGCCGCATGAGCGGGTACGCTACCGCAAGGCAGAACGGCTGGATGTCCGCAAACGACATTCGGGAGCTTGAAAACCTCGACCGTATCCCTGCCGAGGACGGCGGAGATTTGTACCTTATAAACGGCAATATGACAAAACTGGCTGACGCGGGTATCTTTGCGGCAGGCAGTGGAAAGGAGGATAATTCCGATGAAGAAGTTCTGGAAATGGACGAACAGGATAGCGAAGAACGAGGAAACACAGGAGCAGAACCCGGAGAGAACGCTGTTCCTCAACGGCACTATCGCAGATGAAAGTTGGTTTGACGATGATATTACTCCGCAGATTTTCAAGGACGAACTGATGTCCGGCAGCGGTGACATTACCGTCTGGATTAACTCGCCCGGCGGTGACTGCGTGGCGGCGGCGCAGATTTACAATATACTGATGGACTACAAGGGCAATGTCACCGTGAAGATTGACGGTATCGCAGCAAGCGCCGCAAGCGTTATCGCGATGGCGGGAAACAAGGTGCTGATGTCCCCGGTTTCAATGCTGATGATACACAACCCTATGACGGTAGCTATGGGCAACACAGCCGAAATGCAGAAAGCAATCGAAATGCTGTCCGAGGTTAAAGAAAGCATTATGAACGCTTATGAAATCAAGACGGGGATGAGCCGCGCGAAGATTTCTCACCTCATGGACGCTGAAACATGGATGAACGCAAACAAGGCGGTTGAACTCGGATTTGCGGACGGTATTCTTGCCCGTGAAGAACCTATGGAGGAACAGCCCGCTAACGCTCTGATGTATTCCGAAGCGCAGGTGGTTAATTCTCTTATGGATAGGCTTGCGGAGAAATGCCACATAGCGCCAAAAACCGAACACAAAACCAAAGCCGAGGATTTATTTTCTCGGCTTGATTTGATTAAGAACTGGAGGTAACACACATGACTATTATGGAACTGCGCGAAAAGCGCAACAAAGCGTGGGAAGCCGCAAAGGCTTTCGTTGAAACAAAGCGCGACAAGGACGGTTTGCTTTCCGCAGAGGACGCGGCTTCATACGCTGAAATGGAACAGAAAATCAAGGATTACGGCGCTGAAATCGAGCGTATGGAGCAGATGGCGGCTATGGACGCGCAGCTTTCCAAGCCTACGTCAGCACCCCTCACCGCAAAGCCGCTGAACGGCGACAAGCCCAAGACAGGCAGAGCGAGTGATGAATACAAGGCGGCGATGCTGAACGCTCTCCGCACCAATTTCCGTCAGATTTCAAATGTTCTTTCCGAGGGCGTTGACGCTAACGGCGGTTATCTCGTCCCCGAGGAGTATGACAGCCGCCTTATTGACGCGCTGACCGAGGAAAACATCATGCGAAAGCTGGGTCACACCATCACAACCAGCGGCGAACATAAAATCAACATTGCCGCAACCAAGCCCGCCGCAGCGTGGATTGACGAGGGCGGAGCGCTGTCTTTCGGTGACGCTACTTTTGCGCAGATAAACCTTGACGCGCACAAGCTGCACGTTGCGGTCAAGGTGACTGAGGAGCTGCTCTACGACAACGCTTTTGGGCTTGAAAGCTACATAATTGAGCAGTTCGGCAAGGCGCTGTCCAATGCGGAGGAGGACGCTTTCCTTAACGGCGATGGAGTTGGCAAACCTCTTGGACTTTTCTCCGATAAGGGCGGCGGCGAGGTTGCTGTTACTGCGGTGAGCGCAACAGCGATAACCGCAGACGAAATCATCAACCTTGTGTACTCCCTCAAGCGCCCGTACCGCAAGAATGCGAAGTTCATCATGAACGACCAGACTATTGCGGCGCTCCGCAAGCTGAAGGACAACAACGGCGCGTATCTCTGGCAGCCGTCACTCCAGGCGGGTGAGGTTGACAGGCTGTTCGGCTATGAGGTCTACACCTCTCCGTATGTCCCCACAATCGCCGCAGGAAAGCCAGTAATCGCATTCGGTGACTTCAGCTATTACAACATCGGCGACCGTGGCACACGTTCTTTTGCGGAACTCAAGGAACTGTACGCAGGTAACGGCATGGTAGGATTTGTGGCAAAGGAGCGCGTTGACGGAAAGCTGATACTCCCCGAAGCAGTACAGATTCTCAAGATGAAAGCCGGCTCGGGTTCTTCCGGCGGCTAATAGGCGGTGACTATGGACGAGCTTCTGACAAAAGTAAAGCAGAACCTTATACTTGAACATTCGGCAGACGATGAACTCATAAAAGGATTCATCACCGCCGCTGTTTCCTACGCTGAAAGCTATCAGCATTTGCCCGAGAATTACTATTCTGAAAACGCAATGCCGCCGACTACCGAACAGGCGGTAATAATGCTGTCCTCACATTTTTACGAATCGAGGGACGGCAGTACAGGCGGCTTTTTCGGGGACAATGTTCAGGCGGGGAAACAGGTGTGGGATACAGTGAATATGTTGCTGCGACTGGACAGGCGGTGGAAAGTATGAGTTTCGGGAAGATGAACACGCAGATACAGATAACGCAGAAAAGGGTCACGCTCGATGACGAGGGCTTTCAGACGGAATCCGATGTTATTGTAGCAGAGGTCAGAGCCTATCGGGAGGGTCGGCACGGCAGCGAGAAATGGGCTAACCGAGCCGCATTTTCCGAAGCTACCGACCTGTTCCGTTTTCGCACCATTCCGGGGGTGAAAATATCCACGGATATGCGTCTGTTCTGCGATGGTTCTGTATTTGAGATTACCTCTGTCGAAGATGTGAAAGGCAGAGGAATGTATATTGAAGCGCTTGCTAAGGAGGTGCAACCGAGTGGCTAAAGCAGATGTTAAAATGCCCGATGAATTTCTTGCGAGGATTTCCCGGCTTGGAACGCAGACCGACAGAATTGCCGAAAAAATATTGCAGGCAGGCGGCGAGGTCGCTCTCGCAAAGGTCAAAAGTAATCTGAAATCCGTTGTAGGTTCGGAAACGAAAAGCAAATCCCGTTCCACAGGAGAACTTGAACGGTCGCTCGGCTTATCTCCGATTATGGTTGACAAAAACGGAAATCACGACATCAAGGTAGGATTTTCCGAGCTGAGAACGGGCGGCGGCAGTAATGCGAAAATAGCAAATATCCTCGAGTACGGCACAAGCAGTCAGTCAGCGAAACCGTTTCTGAAACCTGCGAAATCCGCTGTGAAAAAGCAGTGTGTGGAAGCCATGCAATCCGCGTTTGAAAAGGAGGTCGAGGGGCTGTGAGCCTGCTTTCGGAACTCTCTGCGATAGCTAAAAAGCTGAAAATCCCGGCGCAGACTGCGATGTATTCGGGAAAGGCTCCCGATGAATATCTGGTATTCACTCCGCTGTACGACAGCTTTGAACTTCACGCAGACAATGCGCCGACTGCCGATGTGCAGGAAGTACGGATTTCTCTGTTTACGAAAAGCAGTTACACCCGTACTGTGAGCAGGATTGTAAAGGTTCTGCTCAGCGCGGATATTACCGTAACCGCCCGAAAGTATGTCGGTTATGAGGACGAAACTGGCTATCATCATTACGCCGTTGATACGGCGAAAAACTATGAAATGGAGGAGATATAAATGGCAACAATAGGTCTTGACAAGCTGTTCTACGCAGAAATAACCGAGGACAGTGACGGCAACGAAACCTACGGAGTTCCCGCTTCGCTTGCAAAGGCGATTTCCGCTGACCTTTCCGTGGAGCTTGCTGAAGCTACTCTTTACGCCGATGACGGCGCTTCCGAAATCGTCAAGGAGTTCAAGAGCGGTACGCTTTCACTTGGCATTGACGATATAGGAAATGACGCGGCTTCGGTTCTGACAGGAGCGACTATTGACAGCAACAACGTGGTCATTTCAACCAGCGAGGACGGCGGCAAGCCCGTGGCTATCGGGTTTCGGGCTAAGAAGTCCAACGGCAAGTACCGTTATTTCTGGCTGTACCGAGTGAAGTTCGGAATTCCGTCAACCTCGCTTGCAACAAAGGGCGACAGTATCACGTTTTCCACGCCGACAATCGAGGGAACGGTTCTCCGCAGAAACAAGCCGGACGGCAACGGAAAGCACCCTTGGAAAGCGGAAGCGACCGAGGGTGAGAAGAACGTTCCGGACAGCGTAATCACGGGTTGGTATAAGTCTGTGTATGAACCCACATTCACGGCAAAGCCTGCTGAAACAGGCAAGTAACGGAGGTATGAGCAATGACGAATGAACGCAGTTATTTAATTACAATCGGCGGCGAGCAGTACGAGATGATTCTCACCACCAGAGCGACAAAGGCTATTTCTAACCGCTATGGCGGGCTGGATAACCTCGGCGATAAGCTGATGAAATCCGAAAATATGGAGATGGCTCTGGACGAGATAATCTGGCTGATAACGCTGCTTTGTAATCAGAGCATTGAGATACATAATCTCAGAAACAGCGATAAAAAGCAGCTTCTCACCGAGGAAACCGTGGAGCTTCTGACCTCTCCTGGCGAGCTTGCAGAGTACAAGGACGCTATCACCGAAGCTATGCTGAAAGGCACAAAGCGTAATGTAGAAAGTGAACACCGAGCCGGTGTGGCAGATACCTCAAAAAACGCAGTAACAGCCGGGTGAACGATGCAGAACTATTCACCCGGCTGTTCTATTACGGAACGGCGCAGCTGCACCTCGGTTCGGAAGAGGTGTGGCTTATGCCGTTTGGGTTTCTGCTGGATCTGTGGGAGTGCCATAAGCAGTTTATGGGGATTGCAAAGCCTAAGCGGGAAGCGGATATTGACGAGGTTGTGCCGATGGGAATTTGATTGGAAAAGTGGTTGAAAAAAGTGGAAATGCGTGGTATAATACTTACATGGGCAGTTAATCTGCCCTACAAATCGTAATTTGTGGAGGAAAATTAAAAGATGGATTTCGGTATAGATGAAATGCAAAAAATGCAAATAAAACTTCAGAACAAGTATAAAGATAAGTGGGAGTCGATTTGTCCGGAAACAGGTAAAAACAAGTTACTTTGGATGATTGGAGAAATAGGCGAAGTGATTGATATTGTAAAAAAGAATGGTGGAACAAAAGCAGCCTCAGATACTCAATTAAGAAAAGCTTTAGTTGAAGAAATGGCTGATGTTTTAATGTATTATAATGATGTAATGTTGTGCTATGGGATTACAGCAGACGAATTAAAACAAGCATATATCGATAAGTTTGAAAAGAATATGAATAGATGGTAAATTCCCGTTTATCGGGCAGTTAATTAAACGAAAGGTTGTGTACTATGTTTAGCAAATTAAAACATCGGCTTGACAGGAAAAGCAAAAGGGTGGTTGCGCTGTTGGCAACGGCGATACTTCTCTGTGGGTTTACGGGGTGCGAAAGAAGTACTAATCCTGATGGTTCTGAGATATCGTACAGCGAAACGGGTTTTGACATTGAACGGATACGAAAAAATGTAATTGTTGACGGACAAGCGATCGAGATACCCATAAAGCTGAAAGAACTGCCTAAGGATTGGACATATGAAACTTCTGCTAATCGATTTGCGGAGGATAGATGTCACGTTGAAGTCAAGGACAAAAATGGCGATTTGCTTTTTAGCTGCGGAGCGGAAAACTACAAAGAGTCCAAAAAGGGTGACAGTAGGATTTTTGATGCTCCTTTTGAGAATGATAAATGTTCGGTTGACGGCATAACTCCATTTAAAACAACTAGAGAAGAAATCGTCGAAAGGTATGGTGAAGCAACAAGTATAAAAAATTTTAACAGTAAAAAATATGAAGGCTGGCAGGAATATAGATATGGTTCTCTCGAGGGAAAAACCTCGAATGATTGGCACGGTAAATGTCTTATTGTTACGTTTAACGAGAAAGGCATTGTTGATTGGGTTACCATTGTTTATACAGACTGAAAATGATACATAATAGAAAGGACGGATATTATGTACGATAATAAGCGAATTGAACTAGAACAGAAAAATCCCGTTTATCGAGCAATTTAACACACAAAAGGAGCAACCACCGTAGTTGCTCCTTTTCCTATATCCCCGAGCCGCAAGGCTCTTTTTTTATGCCCATTTTCCGAGGAGGTGACGCAGAATGTCCGAAAATTTCGGTCTGAAAATAGGCCTTGAGGGCGAGCGTGAATTCAAGAAATCCCTCGCCGAGATAAACAATTCATTCAAGGTGCTAGGTTCAGAAATGAAGCTTGTGGATTCGCAGTTCGACAAGAACGACAAATCCGCCGAGGCTCTCACGGCGAGAAACCAGGTGCTGAACAAGGAAATTGAGCAGCAGAAGCAGAAAATCGAAACGCTCCGTACTGCTTTGCAGAATGCCGCCGAGTCCTTTGGTGAGAACGACCGCCGTACCCAAAGCTGGCAGATACAGCTGAACAATGCGCAGGCGGCTCTGAACGGCATGGAGCGTGAACTGAATTCCAACAACACCGCCCTTGGAAAGGCTGACAAGGGCTTTGACGAAGCCGGAGATGAAGCCAAGGTCTTCTCCAACTCCGTCAAGAAAGCCGCCGACACCAGCGAGGACGCTGACGGAAAGCTGAGTAAACTCGGAGATACCGCAAAGAAAATCGGCGCGGCTCTCGGGGCTGCTGCTGCGGCGGTCGGGACAGCCTGCGTTGCCGCAGGAAAAAAGCTGTGGGACATGGCGAACGATGTCGGCTCGGCCGGCGACCAAATCGACAAGACCTCGCAGAAAATCGGCATAAGCGCCGAAAGCTACCAGAAGTGGGGCTATGTGTTCGAGCGCTGCGGCGCTGACGTGAACAATCTCCAGACGGGCATGAAAAAGCTGTCCACCGTCATTACGGACGCGGCGGGCGGCTCGGATTCCGCTGCCGAAAAGCTGTCCGCTGTCGGGCTTTCCATCGAGGAACTGAACGGTAAGTCCCAGGACGAACAGCTGTCGCTTGTTATTGGTGCTTTGCAAGGCATGGAATCGGGTGCAGAGCGCACCGCCGCCGCAAACGACCTCCTCGGAAAATCCGCTGTGGACATGGCGGCTGTCCTGAACACAAGCGTAGAGGAAACCGAACGTCTGAAGCAGGAAGCCGAGGATTACGGCATGGTTATGAGCAACGAAGCCGTAGCCGCTTCAGCTGCTTTCGAGGACAGCCTTACCAAGCTGTCGCACACGGCAGGCGGTCTGAAGAATCGCATGGTCGGTGAACTCCTGCCGGGAATAACGCAAATTACGGACGGACTTGCCGACCTCCTCGCAGGCAACGAGCAAGCAGCGGACGAACTGAAAAACGGCGTTACATCTGTTATCGACACTATCCGGACGCTGATTCCGCAGTTTGCTGAACTCATCACCTCTATTGCAGGAGCAGTCCTCGAAAGCGCTCCGGGTATCATCAAGGCGCTTGCGGACGGACTGCTGTCGGCTATCTCGGAACTCACTCCGACCATTGCCAGAATTGTGACCGAGATAATTTCTGCTCTGGTGGGACTTCTGCCGCAGATAGTTTCAGCCGGAGCGGATATTCTGCTGTCGCTCATCAAGGGCATTGCGGATACTATTCCACAGCTTGTTCCGCAGATTGTGACGGTAGTCGTTGAGATTGTGAAAACGCTCATCGATAATTTGCCGCTTATCCTTGACGCGGCTTTGCAGCTAATTGTGGGACTTGCGCAGGGCATTTTAGATTCACTGCCAATCCTCATTGAAGCCCTGCCGCAGATAATCACGGGAATTGTAGACTTCCTCATCGGCGCAATACCGCAGATAATCGAAGCGGGAATACAGCTTCTAACCTCGCTTGTTACGGCTCTGCCGGACATCATTGCGGCAATCGTGGAGGTAATTCCGCAGATAATTGACGGAATAATCAAGGCAGTGATTTCCGCAATTCCGCTCATCATCGAAGCCGGAATCAAGCTGCTCATTGCGCTTGTGCAGAACCTGCCGACAATCATCACGACCATTGTTGCGGCTATTCCGCAGATTATTTCAAGCGTTATTGATGCGGTGATAGGAGCAATTCCGCAGCTTGTTGCGGCGGGCGTTCAGCTGTTTATCGCGCTGATTGAAAATCTCCCGACCATCATCGTGGAGATAGTCAAGGCGATTCCGCAAATCATAACCGGCATTGTTGACGCATTTGGCAGTTACTTCGGTAAGATGGCGGAGGTCGGTGGCAACCTGCTGAAAGGCTTGTGGCAGGGCATTTCTGACGCGGGCGCATGGCTGTGGAATCAGATTAGCGGCTTTTTCGGCGGCATTGTGGACGGAATCAAGGACTTCTTCGGAATACACTCACCGTCTAAATTGTTCGCCAACCTCGGTGGCTTTATGGCTGAGGGGCTTGGCGAGGGCTTCGGCGATGAGATGAAAGACGTTTCAAAAAGTATGCAGAACGCTATTCCGTCTGATTTCGACCTGGACATGAACGGCACGGTTTCGGGCTTCAACGGAGTACAGACGCAGGCGTTTGACATTACGATTCCGCTGAGCATTGACGGAGTTCCGCTGACTAAGGTAATATCCCGAATACAGTGGAATCAGAACAAGGTAACGGTGAGGAATGCGGGGGCGGTGTGATGGTTGATATAATCGTGACTGAAAACGGCAATGTCAGAGGTGTGTTTACACGGGTGATTTCCGCATCGCTTACCGACAGTCTGAACGGAGAATGCACCTTTCAGTTTTCTGTTATTTCATCGGCGGCAAAGGAGATTTTCACAGGGCTTGAGGTCGAACTGAAAAGCGACACGCTGAATTACCTTTTCAACGTTGTGAAAGTATCAAAATCCCTGTCAAACGGCATTGCGATTTGCACTGTGGAGTGCGAGCACAAGTCATACGAACTGAACAACGATGAATACAAGCTGGCTGAATTTGATTTCGAGGGCGCTCCAAGCGAGTGCCTTATTTCTTTGCTGCAAGGTACTTCGCTGACCGGCGGAATTTGCGACCCGACCGTCCCGATAAAACTGAAAATCAACCGAGAATGTACCCGCCGAGCCGCCTTAATGCAGCTTATTGCGCTCTGCGGAGGAGAAATCGAGTACAACGGGACGGAAATAAATATCCGTTCCCACAGAGGTTCGCAGGACTACATCGGCATTATGGACGGAAAAAACGTGTCCGACCTCACAATGGAAACCGACAGTCGCTCCGGTACTACAAACTACGGACTGACGCTGTACAAGAATATGAATTTTTCGGTCGGCGATAATGTGCAGATAGTATTCCACCCGTTCAACCTCAATGTGAATACACGCATAATTGCCATGAGTTTCAACCCGTACAACCGCCGTGAGATTTCCATCGAGGTCGGAGATTACAGACCGAGCATTTCGGACAATCTCTATCAGATGGAGCAGAAAACGAACGAGATACGCAAGGACGTGGGCGAATCCACAGCGGAACTCAAAACCGCGACAAACAGCGCGGATATTTCGATAACGGAGAAGTCACAAAGGCTGTTCCGCATTACTTACAATGCGATTCAAGCGACATATGCAGCGTTCTGCTCGACCGTGAAATTTGTGATTTCAGCCGCAGGAACGCTTGCGTTTATTCTGAAAAAGAACGAAAACGAAGTCATGCGGTATGAGGAGTATTTCAGCGAGGGACCGCACACAAAGACTTATACATACCCGTTCACATCGGAGGTCGGTCAAAATACCATGTCACTCAGTGTGATTTCGGCTGACGGCGCAGAGGGCAAGTTCCCGAAAATGCAGACCTGGGGCTATGTAATGGGCGCTTACCTTGCCGGAGATACTCCCTGGGACGGCTACATCGAGGCACGCGAGGGCGAGGTTCATTTTACTATGCGTAGAACCGTCAGAAAGTCGCTTGTTCGTACATCAGATACGCTGCTGTTTGAGATTCTCAAGTCACATAAGTTCAAGTTCAGCGAACCTATACCCGCTTTCGTTAAGCGTGAAAGGAACAGAAAAACTCTCGAACCCACCGTCAGAGCGGTATTCCCGGACGCATGGAGTCCGAAGATAATCACCCCGCCGCCAATCACTGTGGTGAACGTATCGAACAGAAAGCTGTATCTTGAACTGCGAAATCCCGTCAAGGCAGAGCGCATTGAAACAACGGCATTCACAATGATAGTCACTACCGAACACGAAACTGTGCGTTTACAGCCGATTTCCGCAGATTTCGGCACCGGTGATTTCGGTAGTACGATTTGGCTTGCGTTTGAAAGTTCTGCGATGAAAGACAGCGTTCAGAGCATTACGCTGCTGTATGACGGAGATGTCGGTAATCTGACTGATGTGCTGAACAACTCGCCGTGCGGCAGCTTCCAGACATCGTTTATTTACACACCGTATGAGGAGGAACAGAATGATTAAAGGTAAAGCGACCATTCAGCTTTTTGATGAGAAATCCGGAGAAGTGGTTAAGGAACTTCATGAGGAAAACATGATTACAAATGCCGTTGACACGATTCTCAACCCGCCGGACTACATTGAAATCGGCATGGATTCCGACAACGACCGCAGCTTCAATATGCTGCGCGATTTTGCGGGAAACATTGCCGATACAGCGTTCCGTGGGGTCATAGTATGCCGTGACAAGATTCCCGAGGACGGCAATAATATGATGCTCCCATGGACGAACGAGGAAATAGGTCACGCAGGAATCGCCAACACGAACACAGACACAAGCATCGGCACTTACAACGCCAACGAAAGCGGCCGCATTGAGAACGGCAAGGGCTACCGCCATGTGTGGGACTTTGCTTCGGACAAGGCGAACGGCGAAATCAGCTGTATCTGCCTTACCACCAAGGACGGCGGCACAAACGGAATGCACCATTCCTACTGGAATCTGTCCTGCGGAGGAACTGACCTTAACAGCGGTTCTCTGGATTCGTTCAAGCAGGCGTATCATACTATTGTCGGGCGGTATATTCCGGATTCGCAGTTCAATTGCGGGGTTTTCAAGTGGTTTTACATGGGCAGGCTGACGAATGGAAATGCGCGGCTTCTCGGTAAGCATATCCATGACGGGTGTATTTATGAGGTCGTTATGTTCGACCCCATGTCCATAAGCGTAAGCACGGAAAAGCCGTTCTGCGGCATTATCAGCGTGAAGAAAGTTATAGAGCTGTTCCCAGCGGCAGAGCGTATTCCGGATTCCATGTACGACAACAGCTATCATCATGGCGGCTATTTTTATGACTGTAACACTACAAATGCGGACTATGTACCGCAGGAAGAAAAAGAAAAGCTGCGGCAGGATTGGGAGAACAACCCACAGTGGCTTGCGTTTTTTCCGTATGTTATCGGCGATAAGATACATATTGTTGCGACTTCGCGTTATCACATTCATCATTACATTTTCAGGCTGTCCGATTATTCGCAGGTTTCGAAGAAAACCATCGAAACCGACACGCTGCTCCAAATGTACGGCGTAGGCTTTAAGTATGAGAGAATCAGCAATTCTTCATCGCAGTACAGATGGTTTTACGGCGCGGGTGTGAACGGCGATTACTGCAATGTGCTGAGCGCGTTTGAGTGGGACGATAATTACTTCGTCATCACAAAAAATCCGCTGATAGACGGAAAAGAAGCGACTGGAACAAACAACTTCGGGCAGCTGCGCATATTCACAAAGGACGGAAAATCCACGGGCAAGACATGGCAGTATGTTGCTGATGGAACGCTCACGAATATGACCGCCGCTAGTTTCTGGGGATTTTATGTAGACGAAAAGACGAACACTCCGCTTGTGATTTGCGACAGCTGCAATATTTCCTATTCACTGCTTGCCCTTGAGATAATCAAAAGCGGCGATGATTACGGCAGATACAGAATGCGATTCTCTGCTCCGACTTACGGAAACAGTTATCTGTATTCATATGCGAATATCATCAAGACGGACGAACTTAATCTGCCGCTGTATATTCTGCCGTACTATCCGTATTCAAGCGGCAGTCAGCATTTCTTCGGCTTTGCGCTTGGGATATGCAAGCTGTGTCTTACCACAATAAATAACCTGTCCGAACCGGTGCGAAAACTAGACGGGCAGGTCATGAAAATTACTTACGATATTGTTGACGAGGAGGGTTAATTATGAGAGAATTCTGGAACACAATTCAGCTTGTTTTTATGGCAGTCGGCGGGTGGCTCGGCTGGTTTCTCGGAGGGAGTGACGGTTTGCTTTACGCTTTGATTGCCTTTGTGGTCATTGACTACATAACCGGGGTAATGTGCGCAATTTCAGACAAGAAACTGTCTAGTGCGGTCGGGTTCAAGGGTATTTGCAAAAAGGTGCTGATATTCGCCCTTGTCGGAGGCGGGCATATTCTTGACGCTTTTGTCATTGGGTCGGGTTCGGTATTGAGAACCGCAATTATCTTTTTCTATCTCTCAAACGAAGGTGTTTCCCTTGTGGAGAACTGCGCTCATCTTGGCTTGCCCGTGCCGCAGAAACTGAAAGATGTGCTTGAACAGCTGCATAACAGAGCAGAAAAGGAGGACGACAATGAATCTGCATAAACTTATTCTTACCGAAAATGCCTGCTATAAAGCGGGACAGAAGATTACCGTCAAGGGGATAATGGTTCACTCCACAGGAGCGAACAACCCATACCTCAAGCGGTATGTAGGTCCCGATGACGGATTGCTTGGGGTAAACAAGTACAACAACCACTGGAATCAGCCCACTCCCGATGGCAGACAAATATGCGTTCACGCTTTTATCGGCAAACTGGCTGACGGAACGATTGCTACCTATCAGACGCTGCCGTGGAATCATCGTGGGTGGCATGCCGGTGGTGCGGCAAACAACACCCACATCGGCTTTGAAATCTGTGAGGACGGACTTACCGACCTGGGGGCAGCTTCTGCCAGCGTTTATTTCGGCAAGGTTTACAAGGAGGCTGTGGAGCTTTGCGTGTATCTCTGCAAGATGTACAATCTCACCGAGAAGGATATAATCTGCCACAAGGAAGGCTGTGACAAGGGTATCGCCTCAAACCACGGAGATGTAATGCACTGGTTCCCGAAGTTCGGAAAGAGTATGGATACCTTCCGAGCCGATGTAAAGAAACAGCTTGCTGCCGACAAGCCGAAAAAGTACTATCGCATTCAGCTTGGCGCATTTTCATCTAAGGAGAATGCGGAGAACTATCTGAAAAAGGTCAAAGCAGCGGGTTTCAAGGACGCATTTATTAAATTGAGCGAATAACAGGCTACTGCCCACCGGGGATATTACTTGGTGGGCATTTTTTCATAACCAAATTAGAGATAATGTGGCTCAAACGGGAGTTTAGTTTCCATTGGATATCAAGGGGTGATTATATGTTCTTATCCAAAACAAGGCTTGACGAAATCGCGGTTGATTCACAAACTAATCCAAACACTAACGATAATCCGCAAATTCCGATATGTGAGAAATATCTGCTTACCATTAAGGAAGCGTCCGTTTATTTCAATATCGGGCAGAAGAAGCTCTATATGCTCGCTGAGGATAATCTTGGTAGATTTGCGATAAACAACGGAAACAAATTTCTCATAATACGCACAAAATTCGAGAAATTTATCAACGAATCTTCTACGATATAAATTCACTTTATTTGGCATTGGTAGTTGACTTTTAGCCGATTTAGAGTGATATATAGTAGTAACCAAAACAAAGGAGGTTCATGATGAAAAACAGTCCTATTCCAATCGGTCAGAAATATATGCTTTCTATAAGCGAGGCGGCAGAATATTTCAATATAGGGACAAAGAAAATTCGTTCCCTCGCAAACGCAAATATGAACAGATTTGCGATTACAATGGGAAATCGTATTCTGATTGTCCGTGAGAGGTTTGAAGAATACATCAAGTCGCTAATAGACGGAAAGGATGATGAATGATTTGAATAAGCAATCACTTTGCGAAAAGGATATGCTCAATCCCACAGAAACAATTGAGTATTTTGGCTTTAGCAAGCGGAAATTTGATAGATTTCTTAATTCCGGTAAATGCGATGCGTTTATGGTTTACTACAATTCACGCAAGTTGATACTTCGCGAGAAATTTGAACAGTTCTTGAATGTGAACAAGCAAATTAAGGAGGAATTGAAAAATGGCCGGAAACGCACAAAGACGTGATTCAAAGCGAAGGGTTCTCCGTAGGGGAGAATCAATCCGTGCTGACGGAAAATATCAGTTCAAGTACCACGTAAACGGCGTGCCGCATTTTGTTTACAGTTGGCGGCTGGAGCCCACCGACAGACTGCCTGCGGGAAAGAAACCGTGCCTTTCGCTGAGAGAACTTGAAAAGCAGATAGGCTACGATTTGGATTCACAGCTTGACATTATGGGCAAAAACATAACGGTTATGGAACTGGTAGAACGTTATCTTTCCACCAAAACAGGAGTAAGACCGAACACGCTCACGAATTACACTTTTATCCGAAATCTGCTAAAGAAAGACCCATTCAGCGCAAAGAAAATCTCAACCGTCAAGACTTCTGACGCTAAGCTGTTTTTAGTAAAGCTGCAGCAGGACGGAAAAGGTCACAGCACCATAAAATCCGTTCGGGGTGTTCTCCGTCCGGCATTTCAAATGGCGGTTGACGATGATATTCTGGTTAAGAACCCATTTGGCTTTGAACTTGCGACCGTGGTGGTGAATGACAGCGTAACTCGTCAGGCAATTACAAGAGAAGAAATGAGAAAATTTCTCAAGTTCATTCGTGACGATAATGTGTACTGCAAGTATTACGAAACGGTGTACATTCTGTTCCACACGGGAATGAGAATTTCGGAGTTCTGCGGGCTTACGCTTAAAGATATTGATTTTGAGAATAGAATCATCAACATAGACCACCAGCTCCAGCGGACTGCGGATATGAAGTACATTATCGAGCCTACAAAAACAAATGCCGGTACAAGGAAAATTCCAATGACAGATGATGTGGCAATCCAGTTTCAGTCAATTATTGAGGACAGAGGCAGACCAAAGTGCGAACGAATTGTTGACGGACGCACCGGATTTCTTTTTATTGACAAGAACGGATATCCGCTGGTGGCAATGCACTGGGAACACAGGTTCAACAATATGGTTAAGCGGTATAACGACATTTACCGCCTTCAGATGCCAAACATTACCCCGCACGTCTGCCGCCACACCTATTGCAGCAATATGGCAAAAGCGGGAATGAACCCAAAGACACTGCAATACCTTATGGGCCATAGCGAAATCGGGGTCACGATGAACACGTATACCCATCTCGGACTTGAGGACGCACAGGACGAACTGCGGAGAATGGAGGAGTTGGAACAGGCAAGGAAAGAGGTCGCGGGTAAGGGGTCGGAAACGGCATAAAACATACATTTAGAAATTGCACTAGACGCTCTGAATATGATTTCGGAGCGTTTTTTCTCTTTTTAGGTACTATGCAAGAGCGGGAGTTTGTGGTATAATAAAACATATTGTTAGTATCATAGTGCGCAATATTAGTAAATTTTATCCAATAATACAGGAGTGATTCGATGAAAGCTTTTTTATCTCACACAGGTGCAAATAAGGTTTTAGTACGATTAGTTCACGAAAGATTAACTCGTGAAAATGCATGGTTTGATGCCGTTGACATAGAGAACGGCGATAGTATTCCAGAAAAAATAAGTGAAGGGCTGCGGGGTGCAACACATTTTGTCCTTTTTTGGAGCAAAGAAGCTAGTAATGCCCCTTGGGTTAGAGCTGAACTAAATTCTGCTTTTATGCGTACCATGTCTAATAAGTGCAAATTAATGATATTTAATTTGGATGGAACGGCATTACCTGAATTATATCAACAGTACAAATATGATCTTGTTAATAAAACTGATTTGCACGAAATTGCAGATGATATTGCAAATACAATATTATCACAGAAGGATATAGATGTTAGACTATCAGAATTTATAAATCGTTCAAAAGAAATATCTGATATTGAAGATGCAATTCGTAAAGAATATAAATTGGTAATACTAAACGGTATATTAGGAATAGGAAAATCGTCATTAGCCAAAAAGGCTTTTTTATGGTTATACCCAAATTCTATTGCCAATATAATAGTAATAGATTTTAATTCAATTCCTGGAATAGCTGAGCTAGTAATTGAATTTTCAAATAAACTTGGCAAGAAACTCATTAATACAAATAAAACCTATGAGGAACAGAAACAAAACCTAAGGTTTTACCTAGAGTGTATTTCCAGCAGCAGCAAACTGTTGATTCTGAAAGATGTAAAAAGTTGGCTCAATGAAGACGGGCACATGGGTGAGGCATTGTCTTATATCGTTGAGTTAATTATTGACACTGTTTTCTTTGATTATCCTGTAATTATGACTTCATCTCGTTTTGTTTCTTTGACATTTCCACAATTTGATAAAGTCAAGCAGTTTACAATAAAGGGGATGAGTGATAGTCATATTGCGCAGATTATTAAAAACAATTTACCACCTTCGTTTAAATCAGACGATGAGAAAAATATGGAATTTTCAAAGCATATCTATGGGTATCCCTTAGGAGCTAAATTAGGTGCTTGCAACATTTCAAATCAAGGATATAATTACTACCTTGAACAGCCATATAAGGTTCAAGAACTTAAAGTAGGAATTGCAAAACAATTAATTACTTATTCTCATTTGACAGAAAAGTGCATTGAATATCTGAAGATTATTGCTTTAGCTAAATCGCGCTTGCATAATGAAGAATATGTTTTGATATTCCCTGAATTAAATGACATCTCAACATTAGCTGATGAAGCATATTTTTCAGGACTAATAAACCTTGATGACGATGGTTGCTATAAGCTGGAATTGTTGGTATCTGATTATTTTTATGACCTAGCTTTTACAGCTGACAATAGAAAAGATATATGCAAAAGGCTTGAAACATTTTTGCTAAATGCAGTGTCAAACGAAAATGACAAGAACTATATGCGATTGATACCCGTTGCAATCCACATATTAACTCTTAATGGCAAAATAGGCAAAGCGAAGGAATTGCGTTCGGAATTAACATCAACCATCAAAAGTAGTATGTGGGATCAGTATAATCATGGTGAGTATGAGGATGCAATGAAAACCGCTTGCAGTTTGATAGACTTAGATTCATCAGATTATGATGCGCAATACGTCAGAGCATTATGCCTTACAAGATTTGATAAGTATGATGAAGCATGGAAGTTACTAAAGCAGCTTCAAGATGTGGATCAGTTGAATAGTTCAAGATATTATTATGCTTTGGGTAGGATTGAAAAACGTAAGGGTTTATATAATAATGCTATCGAGTTGTTTATGCTTGCGTATAAAACGAAAAAACACTATTTGTCCCCATATAGAGAAGTTGCAGAATGTTATCTTTATATGGATTCATTATCCGAAGCGAAAAATGCCATAAATAAGGCTAAAGAAATAGATAGCTCAAATATATTTGTTTTACTTATTGAAGCGAGAATTCTTCAAAAAGAAAACAACTTAGATACGGCTTTAGATTTGCTATCTCATCAAACCTTAGTTGAACATGACTTTGCACCATTACTATTTAGATGTGGTAGAATTTATGATCAAAAAGGTGATATTGAAACCGCTAAAAAATGCTATGAACACGCATTAAAAAAAGATAGCAAAACATATGATGCTGAATTGTGTTTGTTAAGCCACCAAATTCTTGAAGAACCGGAAAAAGCTAAGAATACAATAAATAAATTGAAAACGGTTTTACAAGGGAAACGAAAGTATATTCTGATGAATATTGAGGCGAGATTTGTTGGGTATCAGGAAAATGACAACGACAAGGCTTTGGAAATATTGGATAAAGTGCCTGATATGTATAAAGACAAGCAATGGTTTGCAGTTCGTATTCAGCTGATTCAGAATATAATATTTTATCATCGTGAAAAAGGTAGAGTTATATTGGCACAAGAATACGAAAAACAGCTAAATGACTTGCAGCAAAAGTATGCCGAAAAATACGGTACAATGGAGTTGCTTGATGCTGATTTTCTTCCTGATGCATAACTGAGATGTTTGTATGCGCAAGTTGTATCGTACTCTTGTTTGAGGACAGTAGTAACCCACTCAATTCCTACTACTATTTTACTACGATTGACGGCTACATTATGCCGAGATATGCGGAATTATGCGAAAATCGTAGTAATTTCGCACAGTTTGGGGCAACTCAAAAACTCGGCAAAATACGGCATAACAGCGCAAAATAAGGAGATTTTCACCTATGTACAAGATACTCTTTGTTTGCCACGGCAACATATGCCGTTCACCGATGGCGGAATTCATATTTCTCGACATGCTGAAAAAGCGCGGAATCACCGGAGTGACCGCAGCGTCCGCAGCGACCTCCACCGAGGAGATAGGAAACCCCGTACATTACGGCACAGCCTCGATACTGCGGAGGCTCGGGATAGACTTCTCAGCCAAGCGCGCCCGGCAGATGACCCGCTCCGACGCGGAGGAATACGACCTGCTGGTCGGCATGGACGGCGCGAATATTCGCAGCATGACCCGCATAGCCGGGGAGAAATACTCCGGGAAGATACGCCGCCTGCTCGATTTCGCCGACCGCAGGGCAGGGAGCGACATCGCCGACCCGTGGTACACCGGCGAGTTCGAGACCACCTACCGCGACGTATGCGAGGGCTGCGAGGGACTTATAAACTGGCTCAGACGGGAGAAAAAGCTTTGAGGACGCTCGAAAAAATGCACCCGGCGGTGTGCTTTTTGTACCTTCTGGCGGTGCTCGGATTTACCGCATTCGCCCGGGAACCTGTGACTGTACTGATCTCGCTGGGCGGTTCGGTGCTGCTTGCGGCGCTTTCCGGCGGTCTGAAGGGGGCGGGCTGGTTCGGAGCGGTCGCTGTCACCGGGGCGCTGGCGAACTTCCTGTTCGTCCACAATGGAGAGACCGCGCTGTTTTTCGTCGGCGACCGGGCGTTCACGCTGGAGGCGCTCTGCTACGGGGCGTTCGTCGGGGGAATGCTGGCGGCGGTCTGCCTGTGGGGAGCCTGCGCTGTGCGGTTCGTCACAAGCGATAAGTACATCTGGCTCTTCGGCAGGATATTTCCTGCCGCCGGGCTGGTGCTGTCCTGCGCTATACGGTTCCTGCCGATGTTTATCCGCACCTCCCGGGAGTTCGCCGCAGTTCAGAACGTGCAGAGCATTCGCGGACGGCTGCGTGCATTTTCTGCCTCCGTGGGATATTCTGCGGAACGCGCGATGGATTCCGCGCTGTCGATGAAAGCGCGGGGATACGGGACTTCTCCGCGCACCAGCTTCTCTATTTACCGCTTCACGGAATACACTGCTGTTTCCATGGCGGCAGTGCTTGCCGCCGCCGGAATTTCGCTTGTTCTCAGAGTTTCCGGCGCCGGGGAATTCTACTTTTACCCCGCGCTTTCGGATATTCCGTGCGGAGCGGCGGATATCGTGATGTACTGCGCGTTTGCGGCGCTGTGCCTGCTGCCCTCCGCAGTGATAATATACAGGTCACCTCTAAAAACCTTGTTTGAGTGAAAATGTGTATAGCACACCGACTGCTTCTTCAAACCTCCTCGTAAGGCATACAGCCTTACTTCGTCGGCTTTCATCGCATTCGGTGCACTCTACCCATTTTCCCTTTTCAAACCGGTTTTTAGAGGTTCCCTACAGAAATATAGCCTGGAATGTCCGGAATAATTACGGCGATCCTTTAAAGGAGAATAACAATGGATAAGATATGGGAAGAACTTTATAACGCGGCAAGGATATCAGAATACGTCGAGGCCGGGGGAGTTGCCGCGGCTGTGCTTTCGGATTCCGGGAAGATATACACCGGAGTCTGCGTTGATACGGCGTGCACGCTTGGCATCTGCGCTGAGCGCAACGCGATATTCAATATGATAACCAACGGCGAACACCGGATAAGCAAGGTCATAGCGATAATGCCGGACGGAAACAGCGGCGCTCCCTGCGGGTCCTGCCGGGAGCTGATGACTCAGCTTATGCCGGAGGACTACAGTAACATAGAAATAATGATGGACTACAGCGCCGGCAAAGTAAAGACGCTCGGGGAGCTTACCCCGGAATGGTGGATATGATACAGATAAACGACCTTAAATTCAGCTATCCTGACGGCTCTGCGGCGCTGCGCGGGGTCAGCCTTTCGGTGAAGCCCGGGGAGTTCGTCACGCTGTGCGGACTTTCTGGCTGCGGGAAATCAACGCTGCTTCGGCTGATGAAGCCGGGGCTTTTTCCGTGCGGGGAGCTTTCCGGAGACGTGAGGTTCCTCGGCAGAAAGCTGACCAGCGAGCCGGACCGGGACGCCGCCGCGAAAATCGGATTTGTAATGCAGGATCCCGAGGCTCAGACCGTCACCGACAAGGTGTGGCACGAACTGGCTTTTTCCTGCGAGAGCGTGGGAATGGAGCGGAACGAAATACGCCGCAGGGTCGGCGAAATGGCGGGGTACTTCGGACTTGAGGAGCTTTTCGACAAGCCGACCGACACGCTTTCCGGCGGTCAGAAGCAGCTCCTCTGCCTGGCTTCGGCGGCGGTGCTCCACCCGGAGCTGCTGCTTCTGGACGAGCCGACGTCTCAGCTCGACCCGATAGCCGCACAGAACTTCATCGACGCCGCGCGCAGGCTGAACCGCGATTTCGGCGTGACCGTCATAGCCGCCGAGCACCGCCTTGAAGAGCTTCTCCCGATATCCGACAGGGCAGTTGTAATGGACGGGGGAAGGATCATAGCGGACTGCGCTCCGGCGCTTCTCGCTGACAGCCTTCCCGCAGGCCACCCGATGGAGAAGGCGCTCACCGCTTCGCAGCGGGTATTCCGGGCGGCGGGCGGCAGGGGAGCTTCCCCGGTATCCGTCCGCGAGGGCAGGAGCAGCGCAGTCTGCCGTGAGTATCTCACGGAGCATGCGCAGAAAGCCGGGAAGCAGTATGTGCCCTCCGGGGAGCCGCTTGTTTCAGTTAAGGAACTGTGCGCAGGCTGGGGCAGGAACGCTCCGGAAGTGCTGCGGGGAGCGTCGCTGCGGATATTTCCGGGGGAGATATACGCGGTCATCGGCGGCAACGGCAGCGGTAAATCTACGCTGCTCAAGGTGATCTGCGGAATGCTCCGGCAGACTTCCGGAAGGGTAAAGCTGCGGCGCGGGCTTGTTCCGGCGTATCTTCCGCAGAATCCCTGCATGCTGTTTACGCAGGATACCGCAGGTCAGGAGGCTCCGGCGGAATACCTGGAGCGTTTCGGGCTGGCGGAGCTTTCCGGGCGGGATCCGCTGGATCTTTCCGGCGGCGAGCGCCAGCGGCTGGCTCTGGCGAAGCTGCTGTCTGGGAAACCGGAGCTGCTGCTTCTGGACGAGCCGACCAAGGGCATGGACGCGGCTTCCAAGCAGGAGCTTTCCGGGCTTCTGCGGAGCGTCGCGGCGGACGGCTGCGCGGTGCTTCTTGTTACCCACGATACCGAGCTTGCCGCCTACTGCGCCGATATGTGCGGAATGCTCTTCAACGGCGAAATACTCAACGAGGCCTCTCCGGAGGAGATGTTCCGGGAGAATTATTTCTACACCACCCCGATGGCAAGGCTGATCCGGGGAACAAGTGAAAACAAATGATATAGTTTTTACACAAAATCCGGGAAAAGTAGTTGAATTAGAATAAAAACTGTGCTATAATAAATTTGATACACTTTAGGACAGGTACGGATAAAAAAACGCGCAATATCAGCGCTTACCGCTGTAATTACGATATCTGCGCAGAAGCAGCCCGTCCTGAAACTGCAGGTGTATGGTGTAGTGCAGCGGAAACACTCCGCGCATGGCATTGCTTCCAATGAGCGTAACGTTTCAGATGATGTATTAGCGCTCTGATACGGGAAGCGGGGAGAGAATGGTCAAATAAAGATCAAGGAGCTATAAATGGCTTATACAAACGAAAATCAGCAGCTCATGCAGAAGCTGTCCGGAGAGATATCCAAAGTAATAAAGGGAAAGGGCGAGGCTGTGCAGCTTATTCTCACGGCTCTGCTGGCGCAGGGGCATGTCCTGATAGAGGACGTCCCGGGCGTTGGAAAGACCACCCTTGCGATGGCTCTGGGGAAGGCAACTGGACTTTCATTCCGCAGGGCGCAGTTTACGCCGGACGTGATGGCTTCCGACATCACCGGATTCACGATGTTCAACCGCGAGGAGAACCGTTTCGAGTACCGCTCGGGTCTCGTTATGACGAATATACTGCTTGCCGATGAGATAAACCGCACCTCGCCGAAAACGCAGTCGGCTCTGCTTGAAGCGATGGAGGAAAAGCGCGTTACCGTCGACGGCGTGGTACACCAGCTTCCGGAGCCGTTCATCGTTATTGCAACGCAGAATTCCCAGGGGTATGTCGGGACATTCCCGCTGCCGGAGGCTCAGCTTGACCGCTTTATGATCAAGATAAGCATGGGCTACCCCACCGTGGAGGAGGAGACAGGTATCCTGCTCGACCGCCTCGGTGAGAATCCGGCGAACGAGGTCAGACCCGTAATGACCGCCGAGCAGCTTTCTGCGTGCATCGCGGAGGTTCAGCAGGTGAATTTTGCGGAGAGCCTGTGCCGCTATGTCGCGGAGCTTTCCGCTGCGACAAGGGCGCACGGCGGCGTGGAGCTGGGCGTAAGCCCGAGAGCCTCCCTCGCGATAATGCAGGCGAGCCGTGCGTATGCATACCTTGACGGCAGGGATTACGTGGTGCCGGAGGATATCGTAAGGCTGATGATCCCGGTTTTCAGCCACAGGATAGTTCTCAGGCAGGAAATGAAAATGCGCCGCATGGACGTCACAACAGTGCTTCAGGACGCGGTTTCCGCCGTTACCCCTCCCGTAAGGCGCAGCCTTTAACGAGGAATTCACATGCGAAGAAACAGGATACTGTATATTTTAATGGCGCTGGCGTTCCTGGTGTTCTCGATAGCTTATCAGAGCCGCATTTCGTCGGTGCTGCTCATTGCTGCCGCGGTTTATCCCTTGCTGGCAGCTCTGGCGGCGTTCATCGCGAGCCGCACCGCCGAGGCGGGATTCATCGAGCAGCGCGAGGTTCACCCCAAGGAAACGGACATCGAGATATGGCTGTACGTCCGCAGCCGTTTCATTCTTCCGCTGGCTCCGGTGGAGCTGCAGTGCAATCTCCCTGACCGCGACACTGGTCTGTTCTGCGCGAAGCGCGTGTATGCGGCGGTCCCGCCGTTCGGGAAGTGCCGCATTTCAGTTTCCGGAATGCACCGCTATCGCGGCTCGTACGCCGCAGAGATAAGCCGGATATCGGTTTTCGACCCGCTCAGGATAATATGTATCTCAAGGAAGATATCAAGTGAAGAAACGCTGATATTCCTGCCGAGAAGGGTGGATATCGGAGAACTTCCGGCGGAGGCTCACAGCGAGAACAGCTCGAACCCCGCTCCGCTGCTTCAGGGCGAGCGCGAGGACTTTTCGCACGTTCGCGAATACCGTCCGGGCGATATAATGCAGCTTGTGCACTGGAAGCTCACCGCCAAGCTCGACGACCTGATGATAAAGCAGTACGACGAAGCGACCGAGCACAAGACCGCGGTAGTATGCGACTACAGCTTTGACGGCGCGACCCCGGGAGCCGTGATGAAGCAGGCGGACGCAGTGATCGAGGCGGCTATTGCGTTTGCTATGGCGGCGGTGAAGTCCGGAGACGGCGCTCTTGTGGATTTCGGCGCATGCCAGCCGGAATTCCGGCGCGTTATACGCAATATGGGAGATTTCGAGAGTTTCTATGATATGATGTCGGTATTTCCGGCGCGTCTTGAGGTGCAGAACGTCGCTGAAACGCTCCGCGCGGCATGCCGCAGCGGAACAGCCGCAGTGCTGTTCATAACCTGCCGTCTCACCGAGGACAACATATTTGCGGCGGAGACCGCCGCAGAGTACTTCCACGGGGAGGTTGCACTGGTGTGGCTCAGCATGGGGGCGCACTCCGAGCTTGAGGCGCAGGCTGAGAACAAGAAGTTCATGTTTGTTCCGATACGCGGGGAGCTTGACGAGCTCAGGGAAAACGAATAAAACACAGGGTGCGGAATATCCGCACCCTGTATTGTATCACTGCCCGATTTCGTCCAGAAGTATCGCGGCGGCGAATTCAGCCATGCACATGAAATCCGACCTGCCGCGCCGCCGCACCGGAAGCTCCATAGGCTCACAAACGCCGGACAGCGTTTCTACGGCGCGGTTGAGCGCGAGGGTCAGAGTTTCTCCGTCGTCGGAGGTGACGCTGACCGTGTTTTTCACGCCGCGCCCGCAGGTTATAAGCTGCACTCCGCTGACGCGCTCCGAAGGTACTGAGGCGCTGTCGCCGTTTATCATAACTCCCGCCGCCCGGACTACGCGCGGGACCTCGGCGCCGTCGCACACTATAACGGCGCACTTGGCGCCGTCGATAAGTTCCGCCCGGGAAGCCTGAACGCCCTGGAATCCTTCCGGGAGCGTTTCTCCGCCCGCCACTATGATATATCCGCCCATAAAAACACCCCCGAAACGACCTTTCGGGGGTTATTTTACGTTTATCTGCGGGAATTATTCAGCCTGCGCCGGAGCGAATCTTTCCATTATCCGCACGGCGGTCTTTATTCCGTCCACCGCCGCTGACATGATACCTCCGGCGTAGCCGCAGCCCTCGCCGCACGGGAACAGATTGTCCGCGCATTCCGCTGATCCGGCTTCGTTCCTCGGAAGCCTTACCGGGGAGCTGCTGCGCGTCTCTATCGCGGTCAGCACGCTGTCGCTGTCGGAGAATCCGGGTATGCGCCGGTCGAAGTATCTCAGCCCGTTTTTCATCGGCTGGCTGACGTACTCCGGGAACAGCTCGTTCAAATCCGCAGGCTCTACGCCGAGGGAGTACGTCGGGTCGACTCTGCCGAGCGTGAAGCTGTTTCCGCCGGAAACGAACTCCCGGGTGAGTGCCGCCGGAGCCTTTCCGCCGCGCCCGAGCTGGTACGCTTTTTCCTCCAGCCGGTGAATGAACTCCGCGCCGCCAAGCGGACCTCCGCCGAAATCCTCCGGAGCCACGGAGATCAGCACGGCGCTGTTGGCGTTTTTACCCGCGCGGTCGAAGTAGCTCATGCCGTTGGTGACTACCGTGCCCGTCTCGCTCGCCGAAGCCACGACGTAGCCGCCGGGGCACATGCAGAACGTATAAACTCCGCGGCCATTATCGTGGTAGGAGAGCTGATATTCCCCGGGCGGGAGCGCAGGGTGCCCGGCGTATTTTCCGTAAAGCGCACGGTCGATGTCCGCCTGCAGATGCTCGATACGCGCGCCCACCGAAAATGGCTTGGGAACGAGCGTTACGCCCTTTCCGTGCAGCATTCTGAACGTATCGTGCGCCGAATGCCCCACCGCCAGAGCCAGCGCTCCGCAGGGGATATCCGCGCCGTTGACGCGTATGCTGTCCACTCTGCCCGAATGCAGCTCCAGGTTTTCAAGCGGCGAGAGGAAACGCACCTCGCCGCCCAGCTCCAGTACGCGGCTGCGCAGGTTCTTTACAACTCTGCGGAGCTTATCCGTGCCGATGTGCGGCTTCGCCTGGGTCAGTATGTCCTCCGGCGCGCCGAATTCCACGAGGCGTTCCAGCACCCGTGAGCAGAGCGGGTCGCCGATTCGGGTGGTGAGCTTTCCGTCGGAAAACGTTCCCGCGCCGCCCTCGCCGAACTGCACGTTGGTGGACGGGTCGAGCGCTCCGCCTGCCCAGAAGCCCTCCACCGCCCGGATACGGCTGTCCATATCCGCGCCGCGCTCCAGCACGACCGGCCTGTAGCCGAATTCGCACAGGGTCAGCGCACAGAACATTCCCGCGGGGCCGAAGCCCGCAACATAGACGTCTCCACGAAGCCGCTCCTTTCCCCGGGTGAACGACAGCGCCCCCGGCTCGTACAGCCGGACGTTCTGGTGCTTTTCTGCGAGTCTGCGTTCCTTTGCGGGGTCTTTCACCGCGATGTAAACCGAGTTCACGAAGCAGATATCCCGCCGTGCGTCCACGGAGGATTTGTAGAGCTTCGCGGAGGCGGTCTCGGCGCGGCTCAGGCGCAGCAGGGACAATGCCTTTGCGACGGCATTGTCCTTTGGCTCGTCAAGGGTGGTTTTTATCTGTGAGATGATTATTGCCATTTATTCCTCGTTAACTGATGTGGTGACTGCGCTGACGGTTATCTTGTAGCTTCCGACAGCCCAGCAGGTCTTTCCGCTGGAACCGCTGATTATGATGGATACCGGAACGTCCTGCGAACCGTCGTGCAGCGACGTTGACAGCAGGTTTGCGGTAACGTAGAAGTCGGTGGAGGACAGCGCGCTGATATCCTCGGAGGGACCGATAACCGTAAGGGTCAGCTCTCTTGTTATTACGCTTACGTCCATGTTGTCCGGTTCGTTCACGATGGTGATGTTGCTTACCGGGAAGTCCAGCTTGCTGTAATCAGCGATATCCCATGTAATGCGGACGCTGTTTATTCCTGAGAGGTTCTTGTAGCCCTCGGGGAGCTTTATCGGAACGGTGGAAACGGTCTGATTGATCCTGATGTCCGTGAGGTTTATCGGATCCTCAAGCTCAAGCTCGCTGAGGTTGTTTATGCTTCCGTCCGGAGCCGCTACCATGATGGACTGAGGCTGCATGGTGTATTTCAGAGTATCAATGTCGAAGTTCTGCGGAACGCCGGTGAACCGGAATTTCAGCGGAAGCTCCTTCTGTATCAGTATCGGAATGTTCACAAGAACATTGTCGGTGCTGAGTTTAACGGTGGAGTTGTCAAGGCGTGAACCGTTGTTCTTGTAGATGGTGAGATCGGTCTTGACCTCGTGGCTTTCAAGCGTGGAGCCGTCATAGGAAGCGTTCGCCTCAACTCGGTTTATCTCATCGAGCACGGAAACCGAGCCGGTTATTGTGACTGTCGGCGGGTTGGAGGTTATCTCGTCCACGTAGTAGCCCTCCGGCAGGCTGATGTCAGGCGCGCTTGCGGTTATCGGGAACTCCCGTGTTGCTATCTCGTCGACGGTTATCGTTACCGCCATCTGTGTGTTTTCGACAAGGCTGTATTCCACCTTGTCCTTCTTACAGGCTATCGTTACTGAAAGGTCGTAGGTGCCTGCGCGGCGGACGTTCGTGAGGTCGAGCGCGGCTGTGAAGTCCTCGGCTTTCAGGTCGGATATATCGTAGCGCTTGCCGCTTATGCGGATATCCGTGGTGCCGGTGTAGTCGCCGATTATCTGGAGATTGTTCGACTTCATGAAGTCAGTGGGTTCGGCTTCTATCGGTATCCCGATGAGGCTCTTGTCTATCTCGGGGAACTCGTTTACGGAGATAGCGAACCATGCGACAAATGCCAGAATAACGCTTATAAGCACTATCCAGACGTTTCCGAAGAAGAATTTCGCAAGCCCCTTCAGAAGCCCTACCAGATGGAATTTTTTCTTTTTCTCAGCGGAAAGCTCCTCCTGAGTATCGTTGCTGTCGTTTAAGCTGCTCATTCTTCCACCTCGCTTTCATTGCTGTCGGACTGCTTTTTCTTCCTGCCCTTTGACTTTGACGGCGCGGGGAGCGGCATTTCGTCGCGCAGGATCTTCAGCAGCCATTCCTTGGGGTTGTATTCGTTGATCGAACGGATTATCTGTCCTGATTTTGCCACGGAAACAACTCCGGTTTCCTCGGATACGATGATGACCACCGCGTCGGAGTTCTCTGACATGCCTATCGCCGCGCGGTGACGTGAGCCAAGCTCCGGGTCGATGTACTCGCGGCCCTGCTGCTCCGGCAGCGGCAGGAAGCACCCAGCTGCGTATATCCTGTTGTTCCGGATTATTATTGCTCCGTCGTGGAGCGGAGATTTGTTGAAGAACAGGTTGCAGAAAAGCTCCGGGGAGGGCTTTGCGTCAACAATCGTGGATTTTTCGATTATGTTCTGGAGCTTCGTCTGGCGCTCGATAACTATGAGCGCGCCTGTCTTGGTGCGGCTGAGCCTTTCGCATGCGTCGGAGATCGCGGTTATAGCCGTGTCGCGCTCAATGACCTTCTGCGCGTCAGCCTTCTCGAAGTACGCAAGGAACGGTATCCTGACCTTTGCGGTTGTTCCGACCTTCTCAAGCAGGCGGCGTATCTCCGGCTGGAATACCACGACTATCGCGACCAGACCCCATTGCAGGAAGAAGTTCTGAAACAGGTAGGTCATGACCTTGAGCTGACCCAGCCATACCAGCAGATAAAGCAGCGCTATCAGCCCGATACCTTTAAGCAGCTGAGTGGCGCGGGTCTCGCTCATGAACCTTATGACCGCGATGAGCAGCAGGGTCAGCAGGATTATATCTATAACGTCCGGTATGGTTATCGACATAAATACCCGCGGAGCGGCCGCTATCATGTCCAAAATATCCAAAGTCATTCCTCTTTTCTGAAAAGTACTATTATTCTTATTATAACAAGATATGCGCACAATTGCAAGTGATTTTCCCCAAAAAATCCTGCGGCGTTTCATTAATGCATACCTCTTGATATTTTGTCGAAGTTATGCTATACTGAAATCAACACCGCACAGCGGCAGTAATGACGAAAACGAGGTAATCGAAATGGATATCAAAGCAAAGATCGACGAAATAGTAAACAAGGTGAAGAGCGACCCGGACATCGCTTCAAAGTTCCAGAAGGATCCGATAAAGACCGTTGAGGGTATCCTCGGCGTAGACCTTCCCGACGACGTTATAAAGCAGATAGTCGACGGCGTTAAGGCTAAGGTGAACGTCGACGAGCTCAAGGGCAAGCTAGGTGCGCTTGGCGGGATTTTCGACGGCAGATGATATTTAAAGGAGCGGCAATATGAAAAGAACACTCGATTGGGATAAGTACCTTGAAACGTCCGCCAGAGCGGTCTCCGGCGGCATTGTGATGCTGAAGAACGACGGAGCTCTGCCTCTGAAGCAGGGCGGGACTGCGGCGGTATTCGGCAGGATACAGCTCCATTACTACAAGAGCGGAACCGGCAGCGGCGGCATGGTGAACGTTTCAAAGGTTATCGGGATAACCGACGGACTGCTCGACGCGGGCTACAAGCTTGACGAGCAGCTTCTGAACGCCTACCGCGAATGGGACGAACAGAACCCCTTCGATTACGGCGAGGGCTGGGGCGGCGAGCCGTGGTCTCAGAAGGAGATGCCACTTACCGACGAACTGGTGAGCGGCGCGGCTTCCCGTGCAGACGCTGCAATAGTCATCATCGGGCGCACCGCCGGCGAGGAGATGGACAACAAGCTTGAAAAAGGCGCGTTCCTGCTCTCCGACCTGGAGGAGGACATGCTCCGGCGCGTGACCTCCGCGTTCGACAAGACAGTTGTCCTGCTGAACACGGGCGGGCTTATCGACATGAGCTTCATGGACAGGTATCCGGTTTCCGCGGTAATGTACGTATGGCAGGGCGGAATGGTCGGCGGCGCCGGAACTGCGGCGGTTCTTACCGGCGAGGTTTCCCCGAGCGGAAAGCTCCCGGACACCATCGCATACGAAATTTCCGACTACCCCTCGGATAAGTTCTTCGGAAGCGGCGATATGGACTGCTACGGCGAGGATATCTACGTAGGCTACCGCTATTTCGAGACATTCGCGAAGGACAGGGTGCGCTTCCCGTTCGGATTCGGAATGTCATACACAAGTTTTGACATCACTGCTTCCGATTTCAAACTTGACGGCGATAAGGTCACCGGAAGCGTGAACGTAAAGAACACCGGAAGCACCCCCGGCAGGGAAGTCGTGCAGATATACTGCTCCGCGCCGCAGGGGAAGCTCGGAAAGCCCGCAAGGGTGCTCTGCGGCTTCGATAAGACGCGCGCTCTCCAGCCCGGCGAGAGCCAGACCCTCTGCTTTGAGATACCGCTTGAGAGCGTCGCTTCCTACGATGATTCCGGAGTTACCGGGCACAAATCCGCGTGGATACTCGAACAGGGCGACTATGTTTTCTACGCGGGTGCCGACGTCCGCAGCGCTTCCGAGGCGTACAGCCTGACGCTTCCTGAAACCGTCGTAAGGCAGTGCAAGTCCGCGCTGGGGCCGCTTACCGCGTTCAAACGCATGGTGAACTCCAGCGGAAAGCCGGAATTTGAAGATGTTCCGCTCACCGGGGAAGCATTCCCGCACGACCACGCGAAGCTCCCCGCCGAGATTCCACAGATCGGCGACAGGGGAATACGCCTTGCCGACGTAGTGAACGGAAAGAACACGCTTGAGGAATTCACCGCTCAGCTCACTGATTACGACCTCTCCTGCATTATACGCGGCGAGGGCATGGGATCCCCGAAGGTCACTGCGGGAACAGCGGCGGCATTCGGCGGCGTTTCCGATACGCTGACCGCGCTGGGTATTCCCTGCGCATGCTGCGACGACGGTCCTTCCGGAATGCGCCTCGACTGTGGCACGAAGGCGTTCAGCCTGCCTAACGGAACGCTGCTTGCCTCCACGTTTGACCGCCCGCTCATGACGGAGCTGTTTACATTCATGGGGCTTGAAATGCACACAAATCAGGTGGACTGCCTGCTTGGCCCGGGCATGAATATCCACCGCCACCCGCTCAACGGCAGGAACTTCGAGTACTTCTCCGAGGATCCGTACCTCACCGGCGAGATGGCTTCTGCAGAGCTTGCGGGTCTGCACTCCACCGGAGCTGAGGGCACGATCAAGCACTTCTGCGGCAACAACCGCGAGACCCGCCGTCACTTCCTCGACAGCGTTATTTCCGAGCGTGCGCTCCGTGAGATATACCTGCGCGGATTCGAAAAGGCGGTAAAGAAGGGCGGCGCGAAGTCCGTCATGACGACCTACGGTCAGGTGAACGGCGTGTGGACCGCCGGAAACTACGACCTCGTGACCGGAATACTGCGCGATGACTGGGGCTTCGACGGCTTCACAATGACCGACTGGTGGGCTAACATAAACCGCCGCGGCAAGGCTCCTGACAAGTCGGATTTTGCGGCAATGGCGATGGCTCAGAACGACGTGTACATGGTAACTGCGGACGGAGCCGCATGCAATGACAACACCCTTGACAGCCTGAAATCCGGCGAACTCACCCGCGGGGAATTACAGCGCAATGCGATGAACATTCTGCGCTTCCTGACGACTACCCACGCGATGAAGCGCGTAATGGGCTGCGACGACGAGACCGAGATAATCAACCGTCCCGCTGACGCAGGCGACGTTGATTCCACGGATATCGAGTTCCACGATATCGACGAGGATCTCACCCTTGATCTCACTGGGATCACCACTGAAAAGGGCAGCAGCTACGCGTTCGGTCTGAATGTCTCTAAACCGGGCGTGTATAAGGTAACGCTGACAGCGTCCAGCACTCTTTCCGAGCTTGCGCAGACTTCCGTGTCCATATTCGCGCTGGGAAGCCCCTGCGGTATGTTCACGTTCAATGGGACCGGCGGAGCTCCGGTTTCCCAGACAAAGGACGTGAAATGCCTGTCAAACTTCATGCCGATACGCCTGTATTTCGGCGGAAGCGGGCTTAAAACCCAGAGCATAAGATTTGAACTCAAGGAAAGGTGGACATGATATGGTACGTCCGATAGTAAAGGATAAGTTCCTGCTCAGCCAGAGATCCGCGCCGGCTGACCGCAGCGACCTTCCAACGGCGCAGGACATGGTAGAGACCATAGCCGCCCACGCTGAAGAATGCGTAGGCATGGCGGCGAATATGATAGGAGTTCTCAAGCGTATTATCGTATTCCAGGACGGCAGCAAATACGTTGTTATGCTGAACCCGGAAGTTAAATGGGTAAGCCCCGAGACCTACACCATCAAGGAGGGCTGTCTGTGCCACGAGGGTGCTCAGGACGTCACGCGCCATGCGGCGATCGAGGTGGAGTTCCAGGATCTGCGTATGAACAAATGCCGCAGGAAGTACGACGGAATAACCGCAGAGATAATCCAGCACGAGCTTGACCACCTTGAAGGAATACTGGTATGAATTTCGACGTTATCCGCATCACGGAGCGCCCGGAGCTGAAAACTGCCGCAGCGGAGTGGTTCCACGAAAAATGGGGAATTCCGTATGAGGCGTATCTTGAGAGCATGGAGGAAGCGATGTCCGGAAAAGGCGCGGTTCCGCAGTGGTACCTCGCGCTTTACGGAGACCGTATCGCGGCGGGAATGGGCGTTATCGCCAACGATTTCCACGACCGCACCGACCTCACGCCGAACGTGTGCGCAGTATTCACAGAGCCTGATTTCCGCTGTCAGGGTCTGGCGGGGAGGCTGCTCGGGTTCGTTGCCGACGATATGAAATCCGGTGGGATAGACGCGCTGTACCTCCTGACAAGCCACGATTCGTTCTATGAGCGCTACGGCTGGGAGTACCTCTGCCCGGTGACTCAGGAAGGCAACGATGAGCCGTCGAGAATGTACGTACACAGAACATGACGGAATTCGTGCTTGACGGCTTCTCCTGCCGCGCGGAGGGCAGCGGGGACGTACTGGTGATGCTGTTCAGCGGATTTGACGAGCAGCTTTTCCGCGAGGTCTGCGGGCTTGTTCCGGACTGCCGCTGCGTTCTCGCGGAGTTTGGCGAAATAGACTGGGACAGGGACTATTCCCCGTGGGAGGCAAGCTCCGGCGGGCGGCGCTTCAGCGGCGGTGCTGAACGCCTGCTTGCGTTCCTGCCGGATTTCACGGCGGAGCTTGAAAAGCGCTTCGGGAGGTTCGGCAGCGTGTACCTCTGCGGCTATTCACTGGGAGGTCTGTTCGCGCTTTACGCGGACGCGCTCTGGGACGAACCGCGGCTCTGCGGCGCCGCAAGCTGCTCAGGGTCGACATGGTTTCCGGGCTGGCTTGAGTTCCAGCGGCTGCACCCGCTCAGGGGCAGGATATTCCTCAGCCTGGGCGGAAAGGAGAAGAACTCCCCCGATCCGCTGATGGCTCAGGTCGAGCAGACTACTATGGAAGTCAAACGGCTGGCGGAGCGTTCCCCGGAGGTCACGCAGACGGTTTTTGTCCACGAATCCGGCGGGCATTTCAGTAAGGTCCCGCAGCGCATTGCCAGGGGGATAAACGGGATAATCAAATAAATACGGAATCGGGTTTGCTGGTGCAGACCCGATTTTTTTGCGCCCGATGACAGCATGACCATGCTTCGGAATTGATTCCGTGCGCAAGCCGCGTTGTTGCTGTCCTAAACCGCCATAGAGAAAAAAACAGCTCCTAAGGCGTATTGTGAGGGTTTCCGAAACACGCAGCGAAACTTTGTGCAATAAAGGGAATTTCGCAGAAGGGCTTGAAAAATCTGAAATTATATGTTAAAATCAGAATCGTCGGAAACGTTTTCGGCAAATCGTAGAACGGGGTGACAGCATGACGATAAAGGACATAGCAAGGCTTGCAGGCTGTGGAGTCAGCACAGTATCAAGGGCGCTCAATGGCAGCAGCGAGATAAGCGATGCGACCCGCGCGCGCATCAACGAGGTGATACAGAAGTACAACTACACCCCGAACGGGAACGCGCGGAGAATGCGCCAGACCGCTCCGAATTCGGTGCTGCTCATAGTCAACGGAAGCAGCAACCTGTTTTTCTCGCCGCTTATCGAGCAGATACAGACCGCAGCGGAAAGTGCGGGACTACAGCTTGTAGTCAACTACATCGACGAGCAGGAGGACGAGGTTCAGACCGCTGCGCAGCTCTGCGTTGAGCAGAAGCCTGCCGGGATTATCTTCCTGGGCGGCGATATCAGGAACTTCCGCAGGAGTTTCGCTGGTATAAGCGTTCCCTGCGTGCTCAGCACCGCAAGCGCGAAGGAGCTTGGCTTTGCTAATCTCTCATCAGTGAGCGTTGATGACGTTGACGGCGGTAGGATGGCCGCTGAGGAACTTCTCCGTCTGGGACACCGAAGCATAGGGATCCTAGGCGGCGATCTGGATTCCGGTCCATCGGGTCTGCGCTATTCCGGATTCGCCCGGACATGCACGGAGCACGGAGCGGAGACTCCGGTGTGCGAACAGTGCAGTTATACGTTCTCCTCGGCTTACGAGGCGGCTATTGCGCTGTTTCATCGCTGCAAGGATATGTCTGCTGTGTTCGCGATGTCCGATATTATCGCTGTCGGAGCTGTCAGGGCGTTCCTTGATATGGGGAAGCGGGTTCCGCAGGATATTTCAGTCGTCGGCTTCGATGGCATTGATATCGCGGATTTCACTAACCCGAGAATTGCTACTTTTTCACAGCCGATACACCAGATATCGAGCCTTTCGGTGAGAATGCTGGTGAACATGATCGAAAACAGCGCCGAAGCAAGTCACGTGACGCTTCGCGCACAGTATAAGGCGGGGGATTCCGTCTGCATGAAACGAACGGAGGTAAACGAATGAGAAAAAGCGGGATACTCCTGCACATAGCGTCTCTGCCGAATGATTACGGCATAGGCTCCATGGGCAGGGAGGCGTACGATTTTGTAGATTACCTTAAAAAATCCGGTCAGAGCATATGGCAGATACTGCCGCTTTCCCAGACCAGCTACGGCGATTCCCCGTACCAGAGCTTCTCAATATACGCCGGGAACCCTTATTTCATCAGCCTTGACGTGCTTGCCGAGGAAGGTCTGCTAAAAAAGAGCGAGTACGAGAACATCAAGTGGTGCGAGGATCCGCGCTACATTGATTACGCCACGATGTACGAGCAGTTCTACAAGGTGATGAAGCACGCTTACAGGCGCTTTTCTTTGCAGAGGAATGGTAACGTTTCCGGAGAATACCGCGCGTTCCTGGATGATAACAAGTGGCTTCACGATTACGCGCTGTTCATGGCTCTCAAGGACGCCCACGGCGGGAAGGCGTGGAGCGAGTGGGAAAAGACCCTTCGCCTTCGCGAGCCGTCTGCGGTGAAGTCCGCGGAGAAGAAATACGAAGCCGAAATGGATTTCTACATCTTCCTGCAGTTCAAGTTCTTTCAGCAGTGGCATAAGCTCAAGAAATACGCCAACGACAACGGCATTGAGATAATCGGCGATATCCCGATATACTGCGCCCTTGACAGCGCGGACGTCTGGTGTCAGCCGGAGCTGTTCCAGCTTGACAGCGACAGAGTCCCGACTGTGGCAGCAGGCTTCCCGCCGGACGCTTTTTCCGCCGACGGACAGCTCTGGGGCAATCCTATCTACGACTGGGACAGAATGAAGCAGGACAATTACCGCTGGTGGGTCGGCAGAATAGGCTTTGCAAAGAAGATATACGACATCGTGCGCATCGACCACTTCATCGGCTTCAACAGTTACTATGCGATACCGTTCGGAAGCAAGACCGCCCACGGCGGCAAGTGGTGCGAAGGTCCGAAGTACGACCTGTTCCGCGTGATAAAGCAGGAGACCGGAAACGGCGGCATTATCGCGGAGGATCTCGGTATCATCACTCCGCCGGTGCGCAAGCTGCTCAGACAGGCGGCGTACCCGGGAATGAAGGTGCTCCAGTTCGCGTTCGACCCTTCCGGCGACAGCGAGTACCTCCCGCAGAACTACAAATCGCAGAACTGCGCGGTGTACACCTCCACCCACGACAGCGACACTGCGGCGGGCTGGTTCAACGACCTTGACCGCAATACAAAGCGCTTCGTAAAGGAGTACCTCGGGATCAGAAAGGCAGCGGAGCTTCCCCGTGCGTTCATCGACATCGCATGGAAAAGCACCGCGGACATCGCCATGACGACTATCCAGGAGCTTCAGGGATTCGGAACGGAAGCGCGTATCAACGTTCCCTCCACGGTGGGCAATAACTGGCGCTGGAGGACTCTCAGGGAGGACTTCACCGACGAAAACGCCGAGTACCTGAACCGCCTGACCGAAATAACCAACAGAAAACCGCCCGTAAAGCGTAAGAATAAGAAGTAACGAAAGGAGCCACCACATGAAAATCGAGAATTTCAAGGAAAAACTGACCGCCCGCTGCGAGAAGGAGTACAACGCACAGCCGAAGGAGCTTACTCCTGAGCAGCTTCACTGCGCGGTTTCCGGGCTTGTTATGGAGGAGCTGTCCCCGGCGTGGGAGAAGAGCCGCGCGGCTCATGACAAGGCACGCAAGGCAAGCTATCTTTCAATGGAGTTCCTGGTAGGCAGAGCGGTATACAATAACCTGCTGTGCCTCGATCTGCTGGACACCACAGCCGAGGGTCTGAAGGAGCTCGGCGCGGATATAAACGAGTTCGAGGAGATAGAGGACGCGGCGCTCGGCAACGGCGGTCTGGGAAGACTTGCAGCGTGCTTCCTGGACAGCGCTGCGGCGCTCGGCCTTCCGCTTGACGGCTACGGAATACGCTACAAGTACGGACTGTTCAAGCAGGGTATCAAGAATGGCTTCCAGACGGAGACCGCCGACAACTGGCAGCGCCAGGGCGACCCGTGGAGCATTCGGCGCGAGCAGGAGAAAGTTGTTGTCCACTTTGCTGACGGCGATGTGAACGCAGTTCCGTATGACTATCCGGTCATCGGCTACGGCACTGAGAATGTCGGCACGCTGCGCCTCTGGCAGGCTGAGACCGACGACGAGTTCGATTTCGACCTGTTCAATCAGAGCAGGTACACCGAAGCCGGCGAGAAGAAGCGCGCAGCCGAGGACATCTCCCGCGTGCTCTATCCGAACGACGAGACCGAGGCAGGAAAGCTGCTTCGCTTAAAGCAGGAATATTTCTTTTCCGCAGCCGCAGTCGCCGACCTCATCAGAAAGCACAAGAAGCAGTTCGGGACGATGGACAATTTCGCGGACTACAACTGCATTCAGATGAACGACACCCACCCCGTTATTGCGCTTCCGGAGTTTATCCGCATTGTAATGCGCGACGAGGGCTGGAGCTTCGACAAGGCTTTCAGCGCGGCGCAGCGCGTGTTCAATTACACCAACCACACCATCATGCAGGAGGCTCTTGAGAAGTGGAACAGCCGCCTCATCGAGAAAATACTCCCCGAGGTGTACAATGTAATTATCATGCTCAGCGAGGCGTTCGAATCCGAAATGCACCGCCGCGGAGTTCCACAGGAAAAGCGCGCTGTTATGCGCCTGATAAAGAACGGCACCGTTCACATGGCGAATATCGCGGTGTTTGGTTCGTCTTATGTCAACGGCGTTGCGGCTATCCACACCGACCTTCTTCGCATGACTGTGCTCAAGGAGTGGTACGAGCTGTATCCGGAGCGCTTCCAGAACAAGACCAACGGTATCACGCAGCGCCGCTGGCTGGCTCTCTGCAACCGCGAGCTTTCCGCGCTCATCACTGAACTGCTGGGTGACGAAGGCTGGGCGACCGACCTCGACAGGCTCAAGGAGCTGAAGAAGTACGCCGATGATGAGAGCGTGCTCCGTCGTTTCATGGAAATAAAGAAAACCAAGAAGCAGCAGCTTGCGGAGTTTATCGAGAAGTCGGACGGCGTGAAGACTGACCCCGGTCACATCTTCGATATCCAGATAAAGCGTCTGCATGAGTACAAGCGCCAGCTTCTCAACGCGTTCTCGATACTCTACCTCTACTATGAGATCAAGGACGGCAATTTAAAGGATTTCACACCGACTACGTTCATCTTCGGCGCAAAGTCCGCGCCGGGCTATTACCGCGCGAAGGGCATCATCAAGTACATTAACGAGGTCGCAAAGCTGGTCAATTCCGACCCTGCGACAAAGGATCTGCTGAACGTCGTATTCGTAAGCAATTACCGCGTATCCTATGCGGAGAAGCTGGTCGCTGCGGCTGATATTTCCGAGCAGATATCCACGGCGGGAACCGAGGCTTCCGGTACCGGCAACATGAAATTCATGCTCAACGGTGCAGTAACTCTCGGCACGCTTGACGGCGCAAACGTCGAGATAGCAGAGGAAGCCGGCGCAGAAAACGAGTATATCTTCGGCGCTACCGTCGAGGAGCTCGAGCGCATTATGCCGAGCTACATTCCCCGTGATATCGCCGAATCTGACCCTAAGATCAAGCGCGTTGTAAGCTCTCTTATCGATGGTACCGTTTCCGACGGCGGCACCGGAGCGTTCCGCGAACTGTATTACGCGCTTATGGAGGGCGCAAGCTGGCATGTTCCGGATCACTACTACCTGCTCGGCGACCTCAGGAGCTACGTTGACGCGAAGCTCGCCGCCAACCGTGATTACCGCGACAGCCTTGCCTTCGCAAAGAAGTGCTGGCTGAACATATGCAGCGCAGGAAAGTTCAGCTCAGACCGCACCATCGCCGAATATGCGAACGATATCTGGCACATCGGAAAGGTTTCCTTGTAATACAATGCGGTGTAACGCGCGTTTCACCGGAAACGTTGCCATAATTCACAAATACGCCATGGTGCGATTTGTTTATCGTGCCGAATTTACAATAGTTTTGGCAATTGTGAGGTTTTTTTGTGCAGAATCGCTTGACAAAACATTTTTTTCTGTTATAATTAAATCAAGATTTCGAATCAAACAAAATGATTTCGAAACACGCCGTAGTGTTCACTCGCAGTCATGCAGATGCTGCGAGTGAATATTTCAGAAACTTTATTTCGAAACAAAATGCAAGTTTCGAAATGAGCAATACGAACGAAAAGTTCAGGAGGAATTTATTATGAAGATCAGAAAGATCATGACAGCCATCACAGCCGCAGCAATGGCAGGCGTAATGTTCGCAGGCTGCTCCAGCAGCAACGGAGGCTCTTCCGCAGGAAGCAGCGCGGACAGCAGCTCCGCAGCGAACAGCAGCTCCGCAACGGACAACGGCGGCGCAGAGAATAACGGAACCGGTTCCGGAGAGGTGAGCCTCACTGTATGGGGATCCCAGGAGGATCAGGAGATGTTAAAGCAGATGTGCGACGCATTTGCAGCCGCAAATCCCGATAAGAAGTACACATTTACCTATGGCGTTGTCAGCGAGGCTGACGCGCAGAAGGAAGTACTGAAGGATATCTCCGCAGCCGCAGACGTATTCGCATTCGCTTCCGATCAGACTGCGATCCTGGTTGATGCAGGAGCGCTCTACAGAGTCACCAAGAATAAGGATCAGATAATAGCTGAAAACACAGAAGCGTCAATATCAGCGGCTTCCAACAACGATGAGCTTTACGGCTATCCTTACGTTTCCGATACCTACTTCATGTATTATGACAAGTCCAAGCTCAGCGAGGACGATGTAAAGTCCATCGAGGGTATCATGAGCAAGGATATAGAGGGCGTTTCCACAAACTTTGCTTTCAATACAGATGACGGCTGGTATCAGTCTGGATTCTTCTTCGGTGCAGGCTGCAAGCTGTTCGGCGAAGATGGAACCGATCCCACACAGTGCGATTTCAACAACGAGCGCGGCTATATGGTCGGCGAGTACCTCATTGATCTTGTGAACAACCCCAAGTACGGCTCTAATTTTGATGATTCGCTCGTAAAGGCAGGCTTCGCGGACGGAACCCTCGCAGCTGCTGTTTCCGGTACATGGAACGCTGCGGAGATACAGGCTTCTCTGGGTGACAACTATGCAGCTACAAAACTTCCTGAATTTACACTCTCCAACGGCGAAACCGTTCAGATGGGCAGTATGGCAAACTTCAAGATCATGGGCGTTAACTCCGAGACAAAGAATCCGCTCGATGCAATGGCTCTCGCTGAATGGCTCACCAACAAGGATAACCAGAAGCTGAGATTTGAGAAGCGCTCCTTCGCTCCCACAAACGTTGAACTCGCAAACGATACCGAGACTATGAACTCCAACATCGCAATCGGCGCTCTTGCACTGCAGGCTCAGTACGCAACAGTACAGACCTCCATCAGCCAGTGCCAGAACTACTGGACTCCTGCCGAGGCTTTCGGTCAGGAGATAATCGCAGGCACCTGCACCAAGGATAACCTCCAGGAGAAGCTCGACGCTTACGTTAACTCCGTTCTGGCTACCCTCGGCTGACAGTGTCCGCGTAACCAAGATATCCAATCCTAAATAAATAGGTTTCTCCCCTTTCCATAATGCGGGCGGATCTCCCAAAGCCGCCCGCAGAAATGGAAAATATCTGCTTTATGCAGTTTCAATGCCGCTTTGATCTCATATTGATAGTCGGCTGTTATGGTGATATAATAAAGTGTATATCTCCTGATGAAAGGCTGAAAAAGCCGCACTGAAACTGTACAAAGCGCCGATATCATTCAGGAGGTAATTGCAATGACAAGAATTGATTACTTTGTACTCCCATGGTACAAAAAGGTATTGTTCCGCGTGGCGGAATTCTTCAAGGCGCTTGGCATGGGCATTGCTCATTTCTTCATGAGTATCCCAGGCGCGCTCGCTAAGTTCTTTAAAAAGTTCGGCAGAGGCTTCGCGTGGCTGGGTCGGACGTTCGTACACGGCGGTATCCTTACCAAGCTGTCGTACATCGTGATGGGCGCGGGCAGCCTGTTCCGCGGACAGATCATAAAAGGTCTGATGTACCTCGCGGCTGAGGTCGCTTACTTCGGCTTCATGATAGACACCGGATTCGGGTTCCTCGCAGGGCTTCGGAACCTCGGAACAGTTCAGCGCGGCTGGCACTTTGACGAATCCCTCGGCATCGACGTGCTTCAGGACGGCGACAACTCCATGCTGATACTTCTCTACGGTATCTTCGCGCTGTTCATTACGGTGGTGTTCCTTTTCCTGTGGGTTCAGAACATTCACTCCGCCGACATCGCGGAACGCCTGAAAAAAGCAGGCAAGAAGCTCCCGGGCTTCGTTGACGACATCAAGTCCCTGCTTGACGAGCATTTCCACAAGACGCTGCTGTTTATCCCTGTTACCGGCGTTGTCGTTTTCACGATAGTTCCGCTGGTATACATGATCTCCCTCGCGTTCACCAACTACGACAAGGATCACCAGGTTCCGGCAAACCTCTTTACCTGGATAGGTCTTGACAACTTCAAGGTCATTCTCGGAAGCGATTCCACCATCGGACATACATTCTGGCCGGTCCTCGCGTGGACGCTGGTCTGGGCGGTATTTGCAACATTTCTTAACTACCTGCTCGGAGTCATTCTTGCAATGCTTATCAATAAGAAGGGCATTCGCTTCAAGGCATTCTACCGCACGCTTTTCGTTCTCGCTATCGCAGTTCCGCAGTTCGTTTCGCTGCTGGTAATGAAGAACGTCCTCGCAGAGGCGGGTCCCATGAACGTCCTGCTCCAGGAGCTTGGCTGGATAAGCTCGCCGCTCCCGTTCTTCACCGACCCGACATGGGCGCGCGTGACGGTCATTATAGTTGACCTGTGGATAGGTATTCCGTACACGATGCTGATAGTTTCCGGTATCCTTATGAACATTCCGGAGGATCTCTACGAAGCCGCAAGAATAGACGGCGCGTCTCCGTTCGTTATGTTTACCAAGATCACAATGCCGTATGTGCTGTTTGTTACCACTCCGTACCTCATCACACAGCTCGTCGGCAACATCAACAACTTTAACGTCATCTACTTCCTTACCGGAGGAACTCCGGCAACGCTGGATTACTACCAGGCGGGCAAGACCGACCTGCTGGTGACCTGGCTGTACAAGCTGACCGTCAACTCCCGCGACTACAGCTACGCTGCGACGATCGGCATTCTGGTATTCATCATCTGCTCGCTTCTGTCGCTCATCACGTTCCGCAGATCGGCATCTTACAAGAATGAGGAGGCGTTCCAGTAATGAAAGAGGACAGATACTATTCCCGCTCCTATTCAAGGCAGCAGAAAACGATCAATGTCGTTATCCAGATAGTGCTTCTGGTACTCGGTATCATGTGGATTCTTCCGCTGATGTGGATTATCCTGACATCGTTCCGTGCGGAGCCTGGCTCCTACACCAGCTACTTCTGGCCGAAGGGCTTCACCCTTGACAACTATATGCGCCTGCTGTTTGAAGACCAGCAGTTCAAGTTCTCGCAGTGGTTCCTCAACACGTTTATTGTGGCTGTGGTATCCTGCATCGGTTCAACGTTCATCGTGCTGGCGGTGTCCTACGCGCTCAGCCGTCTGCGCTTCAAGATGAGAAAGCCGATGATGAACGTTGCGCTTATCCTCGGAATGTTCCCCGGATTTATGTCGATGGTAGCTATCTACTACATCTTAAAGGGTCTGGGTCTCACTGAGAACCCGTTGGTATGCCTCACGCTGGTGTACATTTCCGGTTCGGGACTGACATACTATATCGCGAAGGGATTCTTCGATACGATACCGAAATCCCTGGACGAATCCGCCTACCTTGACGGCGCGACGAGATCCCAGGTGTTCTTCAAGATAACCATACCGCTTTCAAAGCCGATAATCGTGTACACCGTTCTGACGACGTTCATGGCTCCCTGGGTAGACTACATCTTCCCGAGCATGATCTGCGGCGCGAACTACGACAGCTACACCGTTGCGCTGGGTATGTTCAAAATGCTGGAGCGTGAGTTCATCGGCGCATATTACACCCAGTTCGCGGCAGGAGCAGTACTGGTATCTATCCCGATAGGCGCGCTGTTCATTGTAATGCAGAAGTATTACGTAGGAGGCGTAACAGGCGGCGCAGTAAAGGGTTAAGGAGAAAAACGCATGGCAGGAAAGAACGTAACTATCCAGGATATAGCCGACCGTCTGGGAATGGCGAAAAGCACGGTGTCGAAGGCTCTTTCGGGAGCCACCGACATCAGCGAAAAGACCCGGGAGCGCATTCTTGGCTGCGCAAGCGAAATGGGCTACCAGGTAAAGACCGGACGCACGGCGTATTCCCGCAATCTCATCGTGTTCATCTATGGAAGCATACACTACGACAAGGTAGATCAGTTCGGATATGAGATAATCCTGGGAATACAGGCTGCGGCGGCTGAGCAGGGAATAGGCGTGAACATCGTTGCGATAAACGACGAGGAGCTGAAAACCGGCAGCTACTATTCCATCATGTCCGGCGGTAATTACGAGGGCAGCGTGTTCCTCGGATTCAAGCCGCACCCGGTGTTCGTTGAGCACATCAAGAGCTTCAATATCCCGATGGTGGTGCTGGATAATTACGTTGATTCCCCGCTTGTGGCCAGGGTCGGCTGCGACAGCGCAGAGGGTATCCGCCAGGCGGTGCGCTACCTCTGGTCGAAGGGGCATGACCGGATAGGGTTCCTCGGCGGCGAGCCTGACAGTATCGTCACCATCGAGCGCAAGCAGGCGTACTCTGACGCCCTCGCAGAGCTTGGTCTGGTGGAGGATCCCGCTGCTGTGAAGTACGGCTGTTTCTCGGCGAAGGGCACGAAAAAACGTATCCTGGAGATCGCCGAGACCGGAGTCACCGCGGTGGTCTGCATAAGCGACCTTCTCGCCTGCACGGCGGTAAAGGAGCTTATACGCGCCGGGTACAGCGTTCCGGAGGACATCAGCGTTACCGGCTACGACAACCTTCCGCCGTCCGAGTATTCGCAGCCCCCGATAACTACGCTCAGCCAGAACCGCATACACATCGGAAAGACGACGTTCTTCATGCTTCAGCAGATGAAAAACGGAATACATATCAAGTCCGTAATGCTGCGCCCGGAGCTTATCGAGCGCGAGTCCGTAAGGGAGATATGCTCCCGGGAGCTTCCGAAGGAGAAATAATGACATCTTCATGGATAACCACCATTAAACGCACAGCCGCTACAGTTTTTACTGCGGCGGCTGTGCTGGTTTCCGGGTGCAGTTCGCCGGAAACATCAGATACGACAAGTTTGAACAGTTATAAATACGAGCAGGAACTGAACATCATCGACGACAATTACCGGAACTACTATCAGATATTCGTGGGTTCGTTCTGCGACAGCAGCGGCGATGGTATCGGCGACCTGAACGGTATCACTTCAAAGCTGGATTATATCCAGGACATGGGCTTCAACGGGATCTGGCTCACGCCGATAATGCCCTCGCGCTCCTATCATAAGTACAGCGTGGAGGACTACTACAGCATAGACCCGCAGTTCGGCACGATGGAGGATTTCGAAAACCTCTCCGCAGAGTGCGAAAAGCGCGGTATAAGCCTGCTCATTGACCTTGTGATGAACCACAGCTCGCGTTATCACCCTTGGTTCGAATCGGCTTCGCAGAGCCTTCGTCAGGAGCCGTGCGGCGCACCCGCGGAGGAAGACTGCCTTTCTGAAACGCTCTGCCCGGTCCACAACAAGTACGTTGGCTACTATTATTTCGAGGATGAAAAACCTGCCGGGAGCGCCGCGTGGTATCAAACAGGAACTAAGTGGTACCAGGCGGTGTTCTCCGAAAACATGCCGGAGCTGCAGCTCGACAACCCGGACGTCCGGGAGGAATTCGAGCAGATAGCGAAATTCTGGCTGGATAAGGGAATAGGCGGGTTCCGGCTGGACGCCGTAAAGGAGTACTTCACCGGAAATCCCGACAAGAACGTTGAGGTTCTGAACTGGTTCTGCGATTACTGTCACAGTATAAATCCCGACTGCTACATCGTCGGCGAGGTGTGGGAGAGCTTCACCACCTACACGAAGTACTACGCCTCCTCGATAGACAGCGTTTTCGGCTTCACGATGGCGGAGTCTGACGGCAAGATAGCAAAGACCGTGAACCTCAGCGGAAAGGCGAACTCTGCGGAGTCGTTCGCGCAGGCTATGGCTACGGTAGAGCAGACTATCGCGGATTACAGCGAACGCGGTATCGACGCGCCGTTCATCGGCAACCACGACACCGACCGCGCCGCAGGAATACTGCGCTACGACCCGGCGAGGATAAAGGAAGCCGCCGGGCTGCTGCTGACGATGAGCGGCTCGCCGTTCGTGTATTACGGCGACGAGATCGGGCTTTCCGGCAGCGGGCGGGACGAGAACAAGCGCGCTCCGATGATATGGGACGACAACGGTTCCGGGCTGACATACGGACCTCCGGATATGGAGCGGCAGGAAAACCGTTTCGAGAGCGTGGAAAAGCAGCTTTCCGACCCGGATTCGATACTGAATTATTACAAGCGCGCACTGCGTATCCGCAATGAAAATCCGGAGATATCAAGGGGTACTACCGAGGTCATGGAGCTTTCCGGGAACTCCGGCGGCGATATAGCGGCGGTCAGACGAACCTGGAACGGCAGCAGTATCCTGATAGTCTACAATCTCTCCGACGAAGCGGCGTCGCTTTCTGACGCGGCTCTGGAACTTGACAGCCGGAGTGTACGCGGATACCTGGCGGTATCGGCCGGCGATGAGCCTTCGCTTTCCGGAGAGCTGGAGATTCCGCCGCACAGCATAGTATTCTTGAAATGATTTGGAGTGAAAGTATGAACAACTTTGATAATATCGACAGGGAATACGCATACGACGGCGAGCTTGGCGCGGTCTGGTCTCCCGAAGCGACCAGGTTCGCGGTGTGGTCGCCGGAGACCGAGAGCGCGGAACTCCGGCTGTACCATGACGACTCCGAGCCGGAGCCGTTCCGCACCGAAGAAATGCACAGCGAGAACGGCGTGTGGAAGGCGGAGGTTTCCGGCGATCTCAGCGGGGTGTACTACACATATGCGTTCACCAGGAATGGAAACACCGCTGAAACTATCGACATATACGCGAGAAGCGCAGGTGTAAACGGCAGGCGCGGAATGGTTCTTGATCTCCGTACCACCGACCCGGAGGGCTGGGAGCGTGACAGGCAGGTCGCCCTCGGCGACTACACCGACGCGGTGATATACGAACTGCACGTCCGGGATTTTTCCTCCGACGAGAGCGGGAACTTCACGCTGCGCGGGAAGTTCGGGGCGTTCTGCGAGAAGGCGGTCAACGGATTCGGAGAGACTATCGGTCTTGACTATATAAAGAAGCTGGGGGTAACTTATATCCACCTGCTGCCGGTGTCCGACTATCAGTCGGTGGACGAAAGCGACCCTGACGCGGGCTTCAACTGGGGCTACGACCCGCTGAACTACAACATTCCCGAGGGCAGCTATTCCACCGATCCCCACCACGGCGAGGTAAGGGTAAGGGAGTTCAAGCAGCTTATCCAGGCGGCGCATGAGCGGGGCATAGGCATTATAATGGACGTGGTTTACAACCACACTTACGCTACGGAGGATTCTCCGTTCAACAAGACGTACCCGGGGTACTATTACCGCCACAACGCGGACGGCAGTCTGTCGAACGGCTCCGCATGCGAAAATGAATTTGCGAGCGAGCGTGCGATGGCGGGCCGTTTCATCGCAGACAGCCTTCTTTACTGGGCGCGGGAGTACCACATTGACGGCTTCCGGTTCGACCTGATGGGGCTTCTGGATATCGCAGCGCTGAACCGCGCCGCAGCGGAGCTTCGTGCGGAGAACCCCTCCGTGATACTCTACGGCGAGGGCTGGACGGGAGGCTCCTGCCCGCTTCCCGAGGAGCTTCGCGCAATGAAGAAGAACGCCCGGGAACTTCCGGATTTCGCGATGTTCTCCGACGACCTGCGCGACGGCGTGAAAGGCTCTGTTTTCTACGACGCCGACTGCGGCTACGTCAACGGCAAAGCCGCCGAGCGCGCGGAGCTTATAAAGTCGGTGATGTCCGGCGGTGTCTGGCGCGAGGACGTCGGCAGGGCTTCCGCGGAGTGCTGGACGGATAAGCCGCAGCAGTCGGTGAATTACGTTGAGGCTCACGACAACCTTACGCTATATGATAAGCTGAGAAGCTCCATGCTGGAGGCTTCCGGCGCGGAAATAATTGCGGCGGATAAGCTGGCGGCGGCGATAGTATTCCTGTCGCAGGGAGTTCCGTTCATTCAGGCTGGGCAGGAAATACTGCGCAGCAAGACCGCTCCGGACGGCAGCTTTGTCCACGACAGCTATAATTCCCCGGACAGCGTGAACTCCATAAAGTGGAACGGCGTCACACTGCGCCGCGGCGTGATGGAGTATTACCGCGGCCTGATAGCGGTGAGGAAGTTTTTCCCGCAGTTCCGCATGAGGGACGCGGAGAGCATTCGCAAGATACGCTTTGAAACGCTGGAGGGCGGCGCGGTCGCTGCGGATTTTGGCGGTCTGCTGCTGATAGTGAATCCGGCGGCTCACCCGCTGAGGTACGAAAACGGAAGGCGCATGATGGTATACGCGGACCATATCACCGCCGGAACTCGTCCGCTGTTCATTGCCGACGGCGCGGTGAGCGTGGCTCCGAGGGGCATCATTCTTGCGGAGTACCGGTGAGGAGGGCGTATGGACTGCACATTCAAAACGCCGGAGGGGAAGTTCAACCTGCGGGTCGGCGCTGTAATAACAGACGGTAAGCGCGTGCTTGTTTCAAAGGACGGCAGCCACAGCTTTTACTGGGTGACCGGCGGCAGAGTGAAACTTGGCGAGACCACCGGGGAAGCAATCCTGCGCGAGATACGCGAGGAGCTTGGCGTTGAAGCCGAGGTTGCCCGGCTGTACTCCATAGCCGAGAAGTTTTTCACGGTTGACGGTGTGTTTTATCATGAGCTGGAGTACCTGTACCTGATAAAGCCGTTTGACATCGCGAAAATAGACTACGGAGCGGTTCACTGCGACAGCCCGGATATAAGCCTGGTGTGGCTGGATACGGATTCCGAACCGGATATGCCTGTGTATCCGGAGCACCTGTTTGAGGCGGTCAGGAATCCCTCTGGCGCGGTAAGGATAATGGTTCAGAAAAGCCCCGGCGATTCAAAATAGGGATTTCATAAAATGAAATGGGCTGTATATCAGATACAGCCCATTTTAATTTACAGTTCTTCAACAGCCGCAGCGAATCCAAGCGCCTTTAGCTGAGATATAACTTCTGCCGCAGACTCACGCGGCACTACCTTTTCAGCGTTCACCCTGACCCGGGAGCTTTCAAGCCTGCTTCTGAACCAGTTCATGTCCTTGCCGAACCTGGCGAGCCAGTGCTCGGGGTCGCCGTGGTTGGAAGCGTACCCGCGTGCATGAGCTTCCTTGTGGCTTATCACATTTTCGGGGAGTATCGATGGGTAGTTCTTCATGAGGCGCTGGCAGAGCTGTACGGCAAGCCCGAAGGCCTCCTCGAAGTAGGCGCGGTCGTTCAGCGCGTCCTCGGCTATTTCTATCTGGATATACGCCGGAGCGTAGTTGTAGCTTCCTTTGGAGCCATTTCCGCAGCCCCAGCAGCAGACGTTCCAGGGTAGCAGCTTAGCCGCCCTGACATCTCCGTTTTTATCCTTCCCTATGACTGCGTGCGGGCAGACATTGCTGTCCGGGCGGTCGAAGTAGTTCTTGTATGGATTCACGCCGCATATCTCCGGCGCATTCACGTAGCGTTTCAGGTTAGGATTGTCCGCGCCGGTGGAGTGGATTATGATTCCTACTGGGCTTCCCTGCGGCATGGGGCGCGGGGTCTTGAATGCTCCGCTGCTGCGGGCGTAGGCTTCAAAAGTTATCGCCATCGCCGCCTCCGTTTCCCCTGCCGCTGTCGGCAAGGCCTTCTCCGATAACGTACCCTACGACTGCGGCACCGCTCAGAATGCAGCCGGATACGGTCTCAGCCGTTTCTGAGCTTCCTCCGAAGGCTGCGATAAGTCCCGCAACGAATCCTGCGGCAGCTATCCAGAGCTTGCGGCTTGTGAGCTTGCGTTTCCAGTCAATTTTCATGGTGCTTTTCCTCCTCTTCAATGTCAGCGAGCCGATGATTTATTACCTTTATCTGTTCCTCTATCACCGGCATTCTTCTTGCAAAGTTGTTGTGCTCGGCTACCCGGGCTTCAAGCTGCTCCAGGCGATATGCCGTCAGCTTTGAGCTGACCAGTATGCCGCCCAGGGAGCCGCCGAGCGTCCCTATCAGCGAGATCATCGCTGTGATAATGCTGCTGTCCATTATATGTCCCTCCTTTCCGGCAGCGTTCTGCCCTGAGAAAAGATTAACACCTGATTTACTGCATGTAACTGCAAAAAACCTCCCGCGGTGAAAACCATGGGAGGTTTTGATATTCAGATTTCGGCTCAGTCGCAGTAACCGAATGCCATCACGAAGAACGCCTGTGTAACGCCGCCCTCCATGCGAATCTCAACGGTATGCTCCGCAGAGGAATCGTTGTCGATGAGATAAGCGGTAACGGGGTTGTTCCAGCCGTCGGACATATTAGAAACCACGGACTTTACCTTTTCGCCGTCAACGTAGATATCGGCTGTGCCGTACTTGTCGCTGTTGTTTGCCTTGAACACCATCTCAAGCACGCTGCATTCAACGGTGAACTTCATCGAGCCGCCGTCGGTGCCGCGGTACATCCAGCCGTTGTGGAAGCTGCCGTGGGTGTCGTACTGTTCGAATCCGTCAAGTTCCACGCCGTCCATAGTCGCGCTGTCCATGTAGTGCATGTTCATATACTTTGCGCTGAATACCGGGTCGGGAAGCTCCTTGCTGACCTCGCCGACATTCTCGGCAACAACGGGGAGCACCTTCTGATAGTAGTTGTCAACGAAGTCGGTGATGCACTTGTGACCGTAAGCGTTCGGGTGAGACTGGTCGTTGGAGTAATCCTGCCATGTCATTCTTCCGGCTTCTATCTCCTCGTAAACGCTGTCGTGGACGCTTATCATCGGCAGGTCATAGTTCGCGCCTATTTTCGACATGTGTTCCTGGCACGTATATCCGCTGTCGAGTACGGTGAACAGCAGAACTACCGCGATGTCCTTCTCTTGGGTGAGCAGGGTGCGCACAAGGCTCTCGTATGCGTTCTTGTAGTCAGCCTCCTGGCCGTCGTTTACCGCGAATTCCACGAAAACGATGTCCGGGTCAGCGGAAAGCACGTCGCGCTCGAGGCGAAGGTTGCCCAGCAGCGAGGGAGTTCCGCTGATGCCTGCGTTAACGCCTGTAACAGTGATATCCGGGAAGTAGCCCTGAAGCAGGTCGGTGCAGGTCTTGGCATAGAACTCCGTGGTTCCCGCGTTGTAGCCTTCGGTTATGGAGCCGCCTATGTAAGCTACGGTGATGTCCTCGCCGTTCTGCGCCTTCTGGAACACGTCGGCCATTCTGGTCATGTCGCCAACGGAAAGCAGCGAGCGGTCTACCATCTTCTCGTAGTCGGTGCGGTCGTCGTCTGCTTCCGCCGTGGGAGCCGCAGAGCTTTCACCTGCTTCGGAGCTTTCCTGCTGACCGGGCTGTGAACTTTCCGCAGTCTGCGCCGCAGAAGCGGAGCTGTCAGCCGCAGAAGAGCTGTCGGAAGCCGAGGAGTCAGCGGGGGAGCTGCATGCGGTCATAGCAAGCAGCATTGAAGCCGCCGTAAAAATCGAAAGGAACTTTTTCATTGTAATTTCTCCTTGAAAACAAAAAATACCGGACAAAAAGCCCGCTGTTTCAATTATACAGAAAATTCGCTGAGATGTCAAGAGTAATCGGTTACACGACAAGAAAAAAAGCCGAATATACTTGCCTAATTTAAATTCGTATGCTATAATATTATAGGGTAATTGTATGGAAAAGGGGGATACACCATGAAATGTCACAACTGCGGCAGGGAGATAGGCGACTTCACTGCATTCTGCACCTACTGCGGGGCCTCCACCGGAAACCAGCCGGCGGAATCCTCGCAGATCACAGACCCTGGCAAAACCGATGAACCAGCAGAGGCTCTCCCGGGGTACAGCAAACCGTTCGAGCAGACAGGAAGGGAAGCTCCGCCGCCGCTTTATAACGTGAACCGCCAGGAGAATCCGCAGATAGATCTGATACCGGAGCATAACCGCACTCAGACTACATTTGTCCCGGATTACGAGGACGAGTACATGAACGGAACGAGCTGGCCTGAAATAAGCCGCATGGGTCATATAATCGGAGTTAACGGGCGGTTCTGCACTATCAAATGGCTGAAGATCAACATGTATTTTCTGCTGTTTGCATGGGCTGCGATGGACGCGATACGCGCGGTGCTGTTCTTCAGCGGGCTTCGGTATGGCAGAGCCGCGTCGTGGGTCTACGAGGTATTTCCGCAGGTGTTCACGATGGATACGGTCATGGGGATATTCCTGACGATTTCTGCGGGAGCCAAGGTGTTCCTCTGGATAAGCATTTCGGAGCTCAGAAGGCGGTCGCTGTGGCTTTGCTTTGCGATACCGCTTGCCGGGTTTCTGGCTGAGGTAGTTTACATATCGCGCTGGTGCAGTGTTATGGGATCGGCGGCCTGGGACGCTATTGTATATGTTGCGTTTCTTGCTGTGGTATCTGTGTTTAATTTTATATACTTCAGGTATCGCAGTACTGTTTTTACGAGATAAAGTTGGATTGTATCGACTATTTTGCGAATGACAAATTGTTGTTTAGAGGCGAAACGCTGCTTGTGAGAGAAAACTAGAATTTAGATGTGTAATGTTCTTCCGAAACAGTCCGCCGGACTGTTTCGGAGGATAGTCACGACTAGATTTTATATGTTGCTTGTGGGGGA